>Ga0105097_10000216_pt1 | contig 24934 bp, 20 predicted proteins | sample PPLLak12cMay2015_FD_87035 | JGI IMG/M metagenome (GOLD analysis project Ga0105097, IMG submission 87035) | Freshwater sediment microbial communities from Prairie Pothole Lake near Jamestown, North Dakota, USA - PPLs Lake P7 Core (1) Depth... | ecosystem: Environmental > Aquatic > Freshwater >...
CGTCATCTTCATCAACCAGCTGCGCATGAAGATCGGCATGTTCATGGGCAACCCCGAGACGACCACCGGCGGCAACGCCCTGAAGTTCTACGCCTCCATGCGTCTCGACATCCGCAAGATCACGGCCCTCAAGCAGGGCGAAAACGTCGTGGGCAACCGCGTCCGCGTCAAGGTCGTGAAGAACAAGGTCGCCCCGCCCTTTCGCGAGACCGAGTTCGACATCATCTTCGGCGAGGGGATCTCCAGGGAAGGCGACCTGCTCGACCTGGCCGTCAACAACGGCATCGTGGAGCGCAGCGGCACCTGGTACTCCTACAAGGGCGACCGCCTCGGCCAGGGCCGGGAGAACGTGCGCCTTGCCCTCAAGGACAACGGGGAGATGCTGGCGAAGATCGAGGACGAGGTCCGCGAGAAGTTCGGATTGAAGAAGCCCGAGAAACCTGCGCCGGCCGAGAAGCCGGAAAAAGAGAAAAAGAAGTAAACGATGGAGGACCACCTCCAGTATAAGAGGGCCAGGGAACGGGCCCTGCGGCTGCTGGCCCTGAGGGGTCGGAGCCGGGCGGAATTGCGGAAGAAACTCGCCGAGAGGGACTTCTCGGAATCCGTCGTCGAACGAGTGCTTGAAAATCTCGGCGAGCTGGGGTATCTCGACGACGAGGCCTTTGCCGTAAACCGGGCCCGGCACCTCGCCGTGAACCGCCTCTACGGGGACCGCAAGATCGAGGAGCAGCTGCGGGAGAAGGGCATAGCCCGCGAGGCGGCCAAGGCGGCAATTCGCGAGGTCCGTGAGGAGTTCCCCGAGATGGAAGGGATCGCCCGGTCCGCGGCCAAGAAGCTCCAGGGCCGGGGCATCAACGGCCTGGACAAGAAGGAACGACTGGCCCTTGCCCGCACGCTGCAGGGCAAAGGCTATCATCTCGGACTTATCCTCGATTATCTGGGAAAATACGAGGAGGCAATAGCAAACGACATCGAGTGAGATTGGCAAGGACTAACACATTAAAATTCCTCGCACCAAGGTGCCAGGAATTTAGAAACTTAAGGAAAGTGTTTTCTGTCATTTTGCTCGCTTACCCCGCAGCAAGCTGCGGGGACCGGGGGCGCATCCCGCCAGGGTGCGCAATCATGTTTGGTTCTTTCCTTACCGGGAAGCCCCGCGAAGCGGCATAAGGCTTCAATGCGCGTGCAATCGTTTTCGATTTCCTCTCTCCTGGCGGGAGAGGATTTAATCCTGCTTTCCTCTCCCCTAGCGGGAGAGGATGAAGGTGAGGGGGATGACAAGACCATCCACCCTCACCCCTGCCCTCTCCCGTCGAGGGAGAGAGGGATCGTACGGAATATAACTCGGCACAAAACGAGGAGGGAATCGTACATGACATCGAGTGAGATCAGAGCGAAATTTCTCGAGTACTTCAAGGAGAGGGGCCACGCCGTCATCGCGAGCTCGTCGCTCATCCCCAAGGATGACCCGACGCTTCTCTTCACCAACTCGGGGATGGTGCAATTCAAGAACTGCTTCCTCGGCCTGGAGGACCGCGGCTACTACAGGGCCGCAAGCTCCCAGAAGTGCGTGCGCGCAGGCGGCAAGCACAACGACCTGGAAAACGTGGGCTACACGGCGCGCCATCACACCTTCTTCGAGATGCTCGGGAACTTCTCGTTCGGCGACTACTTCAAGAAGGAGTCCATCGCCTGGGGCTGGGACTTCCTGATCAACGTCATGGGCCTCCCCAAGGAAAAGATGTACATCACGATCTACAAGGACGACGACGAGGCCTTCGAGATCTGGAACAAGCAGGAGGGCGTGCCCGCCGACCGCATCGTCCGGATGGGCATGGACAGCAACTTTTGGATGGTGGGCGAGACGGGCCCCTGCGGCCCCTGCTCCGAGATCCTCTACGACCAGGGCCCCGAGGTGGGCTGCGGCAGGGCCGAGTGCAACGTCGAGTGCTCCTGCGACCGGCACCTCGAGATCTGGAACCACGTCTTCACGCAGTTCGACCGCCAGCTCGACGGCAGCTTCACGCCGCTTCCCAAGCCCAACATCGACACGGGCATGGGCCTCGAGCGCCTCGCGGCCATCGTGCAGGGCAAGAAGAGCAACTACGACACGGACCTCTTCACCCCTATCATCCACTACATCGCGAAACTCGCCGGCAAGAAGTACGGCGACAACCCCGACAACGACGTCTCCATGCGCGTCATCGCCGACCACGCCCGCGCCGTCTTCTTCCTGATTGCCGACGGCATCCTGCCCTCCAACGAGGGCCGCGGCTACGTGCTGAGGCGCATCCTGCGCCGCGCCTGCCGGCACGGTAAGCTCCTGGGCTTCGACAAGCCCTTCCTCAATGAGGTTGTCACCTCTGTTGTCGACGTCATGAAGGACGCCTACCCCGAGATCGTCGACAGACTCGCTTTCGTCCAGAAGGTCATCTTCAACGAGGAGCAGCGCTTCCTCGAGACGCTCGACACGGGCCTGCGCATCCTCAACGACGAGGTGGCCAAGCTCAAGGCCGTGGGCAGCGCCGTCATCCCCGGCGAAGTGGTCTTCAAGCTCTACGACACCTACGGCTTCCCGTCGGACCTCACGGCCGACATCGTGAAGAAAGACAAGCTCACCCTCGACATGGAGGGCTTCGAGAAGCTCATGGAGGCCCAGCGAGAGAAGGCCCGCGAGAGCTGGAAGGGAAGCGGCGAGGCCGCCATTGCCGACAGCTACAAGAAGCTTGTACTCAAGGGCATCAAGACCGAGCTCGTAGGCTACGAGGAGGTCGTTGAAACCACCTCCTTCGTGACGGCCATCCTCAAGAAGGACGACGAGGTGGACGTCATCACCGAGGGCACCAACGCAGAGATCTTCACCGACCAGACCCCCTTCTACGGAGAGAAGGGCGGCCAGGTGGGCGACACGGGCGTAATCGAGGGCGAGGGCTTCCTCTTCGAGGTCTGGGACACCCAGTACCCCGACGAGAACCTCATCACCCACATCGGAAAGCTCAAGAAGGGGACCCTGCGCGTGGGCGACACGGTTCACCTGAAAGTGGAAAAGAACACCCGCAAGGCAATCGAGAGCAACCACTCGGCCACGCACCTTCTCAACGCGGCCCTGCACAGCGTACTGGGCGATCACGTCAAGCAGGCGGGCTCGCTCGTCAACCCCGAGCGCCTGCGCTTCGACTTCACGCACTTCTCCCGCATCGAGGATCACGAGCTCGACCGCATCGAGACGATCGCCAACGATTTCATCCAGGCCAATCTCCCCGTGAAGACGAGCATCCTCGACAAGGAGCAGGCCATGAAGACGGGGGCGCATGCCGTTTTCGATGAGAAGTACGGCGACAAGGTTCGCGTCGTCCAGATGGGCAAGGTGAGCGCCGAGCTCTGCGGCGGCACCCACGTGACCCGCACGGGAAACATCGGCGTCCTCAAGATTCTCAGCGAGTCGGCCGTGGCGGCCGGCGTTCGCCGCATCGAGGCCGTGACGGGAGCCGAGGCCGTGAAGTTCATCAAGAAGGAAGACCACGAGCTGAAAAAGGTCGCCAACATGCTGCGCGCCAACCCCTTCGAGGTGGCCGACCGCATCGACAAGATGATGAAGCACCAGCGCGACCTCGAGCGCGAGATCGAGGGCCTCAAGGGCAAGCTCGCCGCGAAGGAGTCCGGTGACATCATCAAAAAGGCCAAGAAGGTGGGCGAGGTGAAACTGCTGGCCGAGCGAGTCGAGGTATCCGACGTGAAGGCCCTGCGCGACTTCGGCGACAAGCTGCGCGACAAGCTGGGCTCCGGCGTCCTGTGCCTGGGAAGCCAGGTGGGCGAGAAGGCGATGCTTCTGTGCATGGTCACGAAGGACCTGGCGGGCAAGTTCAACGCCGGCGACATCGTCAAGGAGATCGCCCCCATCGTGGGCGGCAGCGGCGGCGGCAGGCCCGACATGGCCCAGGCCGGCGGCACCCAGCCCGAAAATATCGACAAGGCCCTGAAGAAAGTGAAGGATCTTTTAAAGGGTGAAAAAAAAGTAGCCAAGAAAGAAAAAAAATAGTAAATAAAACGCGGTTGTCATTGCGAGGGGCCCAAACCCCACGGCAATCTAACCTCCATCCTCTTATGAAATGAACCCTCTCCCTTGACGGGAGAGGGCAAGGGTGAGGGTGAAAACCCCTTCCCTCATAACGATTACCATTTCCCCAACTCCATCTCTCCCTTTCATCTTTACCTTCGGGGGGCCCGCCAGGGTCCCCCGGGGGAGAGACGGGAACACGCCCCTACCCTATAGTCTCCCTCGCCATTGACGGGAGAGGGCCGGGGTGAGGGGGAAAGTTCGGGGATTTTCTTTTGTCATTGCGAGAAGGCCGCAGGCCGACGAAGCAATCTCGCTTTATCCTCGGTCCTCGCGCCTCGATCCTCAAGCCTTTTTATGGAGGTTCTTACCCAATCAACTAGTCAACTAATTTACTTATCAACTTGCCCTATAGGGACCGAACCTTGAACGACTGACACGAAAAACCCCGCATCTCAAACGAGAGCGGGTTTTTTATTGGCCAGTTAAGGAAATGCTTAAATACAAGACCTGACCTGACCCCAATATTATCCTGATGTCATTATGAGGGAGATCGGGGTCACCTATGAAAAAGGCTGTCAAGCGTAGTTCTAGCTTTGAAGGCCGCCTCACAGGGTCCCCGCTTTAGGACCAAAATCGTAAATTCGGGGGGCAGGTCTCGTATTTCGACATTGTAAGCCATCTCAGATAATATAATACTGAATGTCAAGTTCTGCGTCTTTCATAACAAGCAAGTTCGTCTGAAATATTTCTTCTATTGCCGACAAAGGAGGACAAGACATGGACGCCTGGAAAATCAAGCAAGTAGGGCCGAACGAGATCTCCGTGAAGCTGCCGGAGGAACTGCTGGCCGACACGGGCGGTAAGGACATTCCCCCAGAGGTCCTGGCTCGAGCGATAGTGAAGTGGCTGAGAGAGAACCCGGGGGCCGGGCCCGGTACGCGGTGTGGAATCCGATGCGCGGACGGGACGGAATGGAAGTGCGGAATCCGAAACCCGGACGGCACCGAGTACAAGTGCGGCATCCGGGGAACCGGCGAGAGCGCATCAAAATGCATGTGGCGCGCCGCGGACGGTACGGAGTGGCCTGTCTGATTTGGGCACACCTGAGCTGAAACAATTGAAACTGCGCTATGATCTGGCGCGATTCGAAACACGGCGGTGGTCTTTCACCGTGGCGGTGAATCACGCCTGCAATCTGGCGTGTACCTACTGCTACGAGATCCGCGACCGGGCCTTCATGAGCCCGGAAATCGCCAACCGGTTTATCGTCTTCGCGGCGGCCAATGCGGGGCAATGCGGTTTTGCAGACGTTGTGTGGTATGGAGGCGAGCCCTTGCTGTCGGCAAGCCTGGTAGCCTCCACCTCGGCAAAGCTGAAGCAGACGCTGGCGGAACTCGGTTGCGGCTACGCATCCTCGCTCATCACCAACGCTACACTGCTGACAGACGATCTGGCTGAGGAGTTGCTGGCTTCAGGCATTTCTTCCGCTCAGATCACGCTGGATGGTTGCCGCGCCGACCACGACCGTCGTCGTATCACACCCCAGCGCGGGGGTACGTATGACCGCATCATGCGCTCATTGGAGGCCGTACCGTCGGGCATGCGCGTCTCTCTGCGCGTGAACATGGACAACGAGAACCTTGCCGGCTTGCCCGAGATGCTCCGGGACGTAGCCGGGCTGCGTTTGCGCTGTCCGCTGGTGATCAGCTTTTCGCCGCTCCTGCCCTACGGCGAGGGCTGCAAGACCCATGACGGTTCGTCGCTCTGGGCTTCCTGGAAGCCGCTCCACGAGGAGGGACTACGCGTCGCCGAGCTTCTCGAGACAGCCTGCTCGCTTGGGTTGGCCGTCCGGCTTCCGATCAAGACGGAGGCCGTCTGCGCTGCAGTTGCCCGCCAGGCCGTGATCGTGGAGCCGGACGGCGTGTTGAAGAAGTGTTGGACTGATGTCGGCGCCTCAACGGGTGTCGTCGGCCACATCGACCGTCCGCTCTCTCTGGAGAATCCAGATTTGGTTGATTGGCTGTCCTACGACCCGACCCTCGCCGCGGAGTGCCACGACTGCGACTTGCTGCCCATGTGTATGGCCGGTTGCCCTTGGGCCGTGCGCAACGGGGTCGGCCTTCCGTCACGCTGTCACCCGATGAAGGGCGTCATGTACCGGGTGCGAGAAATCGTCGACAAACTCGTTTCCGAGGGCTTGGCAGTCCTCGACCCGGAAACAGGCGTTGTACGGGGAAATCTGGCTCAGCACCAAATTCGTTAGGGAAGAATTAGGGCAGGTTGTAGATTTAGGGTTAGGTCTTGTATTTAAGCAATTTGAAATCTAGCAGAAAGGATTTGGGGGTCAGGAAGAATTGTGGTCAGGCCTTGTATTTAAGCATTTCATATGAATTGGCGGGACGCCCCTTACGACCCTAGCCGTCAATGCACAATGGGTCGCGACGCAGGGTACGGTAGATCCGCTTGATAGCGCCTTGAGGGAGCTTGTCGCGCATTCATTGCGCCGATGTTCCGGCGCACACGCAAGGCAGCCTCGGCAATTTGCGGCAGCTGGTCAACTTCATAGACGAAGCAGGAACGATGAGCGGCCCTTCCAGTATTAACGTAACTTCTTCATCCCCGGGACCTTCCTCAACCCGAAACCCCCATTCTCGAAACAGCTCGACTGCACGCTCAAATGACATCTCCACGAAATTTGACTCCAACTGAACCTCCTGTGACTATGCCAGTATGCATACATGAGGGGGTCAGGTCTTGAATTATCATGTTTTGATCAGGCAAGATTGGGGTCAAATCATTATCCTCGACAGATCATCGTAGGCGAACAACCTGGCAGCACTGAAATTGTTTGCGTAAATTCCTCAGATTTGCTTCTCGCAAAGTTTGCTGGAGAGAGGATCAGTTTTGTTCTGTCGAATAATTAAAGGCAGGGCCATTTCTGTCCCTGCCTTTATTTCCCTTATAACCAAATTATCGGGATAGCGTGCTCAAATTGAGCCGCTGCAGCTTTAATCATGGCCCTTGCCATGCCCATGATTGTCTTTGTCCTTTTTCCCTCCCTTTTTCCCGTTATGTTTGTCGTCGTGCCCCTTCCCATGACGCGCCTGATACTGGGGCACATAAACGTCATTGTACCATCTATCGCGCACGAAATAGACGGGGCGGCCACAGGCATTATACTTGGCGCAGTGCTTGCTCCATTTTTTCTCATGACCGGGCGGTATGTGCAGGTAGACCGGTTGATAGACAACCCCGGCAGGAGCTGCATGAATCACGACGGGTTTTGCATAGATAACTTCCGGCTGCGGATAATTTCCGATGTCAATGCGGCCATAAAAGCCGGGCTGGCCGACACTGACAGACACCCCGACATCGGCGGCATAAGCTGAAGGGACAACAAGCATTATCATGATAATAAAAAGAAAATGTTTCATGGTAGGTTCCTCTGATTTTTGGTGTTTAATGAACAGGGTTGTGTTAGGGCCACTGTCAGTAAATTCTACCATAATAAACGAACAGGGGAAATATTGGTTTACAAGATATTGATCGGTATTTTACCTGACCACTTTAAATACGTTTCCCGGACTGATTGAGTTCCAGAGAAGATAGAAGGGCGGGTTTGTTTTTAGAGAGTATGGGGCGTATTCGGGAACGCCCCTCAGATTTGCAGTTTTCATTCATGCCGGGTGTCGAAGATTGGGGTCACCTATGAAAAAGTCTGTCAAGCGTAGTTGTAGCATTGAAGTCGCTTCAGAGGGTCCCCACTTTAGGACCAAAATCAGTCACCTATCCGTGCTCTAGGGCACACTGTATTGTTCGATGCCGGCCTTCCCATCAAATCTCAGGGCTTTTGATGTATCTGCCATGACCCCCGGGGAACAGCCGGCCTACTTGATCACAAAGGCCCGGTTATCACGCAGCATGACATACATGATCTTCAGCATCTCTCGTGCGACGGCCACCCGGGCTGTGTTTCTTCCGTGCGATCTGGCAATCCTCGCGTAAAGACATTTGAGCCGCGGGTAGCCTTTGATAAAGTGATGCGAAAGCTCCACGAGGATCCAGCGCAGCCACTTGGAGCCCTGCTTAGTGATCGAGCCATAGCGTGTCTTGCCGCCCGAGGAGTGAACCCGGGGGACCAGGCCCGCATGCGAGCAGAGCTTCCTGGGAAGATTGAGGGTCAGGTCTTGCTTTTTGCCTTTCTCTGAGATCTGCGGCAGGTTTGGGTGTCAAATATTTATCATTGACAGATTAGACTTCGAAGAGCCTGTTCGTGTCTTGTTTTTGCCTCCGGGGAGTTTAGGGGATGCCCTCGGATTGCAGTTTCACGCTGATTGCATTTTCACGCTCCAAGTGTTAGATTCACACCGAAATCCCGGATAACATAACAACGAAACATCGATTACGTCTTCATTAAGCATTTCTCAAAAGGGGGAGAAAATGAAGATTAAACGCGTTGTCCTGTCCCGGATCGGTCCGTTTCTTTTCCTGGCTGCACTTCTTCTTTATCCCTTCACATTCACCGCCGCGCTTGCGCAGGAGATGCCCGATGTCATCGGCGTGCGCATGACGGACGGGTCTGTCATCGAGGGCACGATCATCAAGGCCACTGCGGAGGTCGTCACGATCCGGACGAAGGACGGACATATCGTCACACGTAAATTCAGTGATGTCGACAATTTCATCAAGACGGGGGAAAGCACCAAGCCCTCCCTCAAGTCCTCCCCCAAGTCCCTCCTGCCTGTTCATTCATTTGATATTGGCCTGGAAGCCTTTTACAAGAAATACAAGGAACCCGATGTGATGAACGAAAAGGGAATGATGTACGGTGTCGGCCTCGCATACACGTATCATGACAAGGTCATGTTCAAGGCAAGCCTGCTTGTCGCGTACGGCGAAGTGGATTACGAAAACTCCGGCAAGCTGGACGGCATTCCCAACCAGCACTGGGAATTGCGAGGTCTTCTCGGATACGATTTCGTCATCGATCCCACGTTCTACATCACCCCGTATTTCGGCCTCGGTTACCGCGTTCTCCGGGATGACTCCTCCGGGATGATCACAACAACCGGCGCCCGAGGCTACAATCGGGAATCGAATTACTTTTACAGCCCTGTCGGAGTCAGCATCATCAAAGTCCTTCCGGAAGGCTGGACCCTCGCGGCGGAGGCTGAATTCGACTACCTGTGGTATGGCAAGCAATACAGCGATTTGAACGATGCCAACCCGCTTTATCCTGACGTCGACAATCAGCAGGATCAGGGTTACGGCATACGAGGCGCCATTCGGATCGAAAAGAAGTTTACCTACACGTCGATCCTCTTCGAACCGTTTATCCGCTATTGGCACATCAGCCAATCCGATGACACCATCTTTTCTGCAGGAGGAACGATCTACAGGGGATACGAACCCAAAAACAACACGACCGAAATCGGCGCGAAAGTGGGGATTAAGTTTTAGAGAGCAGTCCGGGCCTGTCAGGGGACACCCCTCATCTTTAGGGGAGATTTGGGGTCAGATATCGTGATGCGCACATGTTCACCCTGGGCCTCAATTATCATTTCTGGTAATCAAGGCAGGGGAAGGCGGAGGCAAGTGAAGCAACGGATTACCACAAAGATCGGATTGCTCCTTGCCATCCTGTTCCTGCTGAATGGCTGCCTGCCCGGCATTTACATCTCGAGGAACGAGTCGACAGCGCAAGGTCACCCCGTCGAATTCCGGCTGGGCAACCCGGTGGAGGTCGACGAGTGGCTCTCCCTTCAAAAACAGGTATGCGGAGACCTCGACGAGGCGACGGAAGGGCTGCCGGAGGTTGCTAGAAGAGACATCTACAGGTATTCGTGCGTGGAACCCAACCGGCATGCTTTGGGGGAAAGCCTTTCCAAGTTGCAGCCCGGCCAGATCGATGAGATCTGCGCCAAACTATCGCAAAAGGACTATGTCGTGAAAAAGGACAGGATACCGATCCCGGCCGGCGAAGTGGGCACGGCATTTCTTCTTTTGATAGGGGCGATGGGCCTGGTGGCAGCCCTGGTGGGCGGCATGTAGACACAAGACGGCGGATCAGGGGTAATTGGGGGTCAGGTCTTGCTTTTTGCCTTTCTCTCAGATGAGGCATGGATTCGCAGCTGTTTTTTATGCTGAAATGCTCGCAATCATACGACGAATTCGGAAGGAGACATTCATGGGCAGAAACGTTGCGGCTGCTGTCACGGTTACTTTGTTATTCATTGCTCTTCACCTCTCGCCGTCATTCGCCCAGCAGGCTCCACTGAAATTCCCCCAGAAAACGGAACCCGCTACAACCATGACGGCGCCCCAGCCGGCCGGCAAGGCGCAGTCCAGTCCCGCCAAGCCGGTCCGTATGGACTCGTCGGCCGTCAGCCTCGTCGGCACGGTCGATCTCAAGACGGACAACCCCATAAAACTGCCGACCAGCGTCAGCGCGGCCATCCTCGATAACGGATACGTCGTGCGAGCCTGGGAGAGCCTCGATCCGGGCGACAGGATGATCGGAAATGCGGCGCTCTTCACGGAGTCCCTGCAGCCCGCCTCGGCCGTCGTACCCTATACGGACCGGTGGAAAGACGACATCATCGCCTACAACACCGCCCTGCCCTTCACCAACGGGAACACCCTTCTCGCCTACATCGACAGGCGCGACCAGAAGGGTAAGTTTGTCCTGTACAATTCCCAGATGAAGATCATCAAGGGCCCCGTTGTGTTCAGCCCGAAGAATGCCCACCGCTTTTCTGCGGTCAGGCTGCCTGGCGGGATGTCGACCCTGATCGCCTTCTACGAGCCGGAACGGCCAGCCTCGGACGCGCTCTGGGACCACATGGCCGGGCATTGCCTGTTCGTCGTCGTCAACGCCGAGGGGGCGATCGTATCCACACCCTGGGCGTTCACGCGGAAGGGTCACGTGAAGCAACTGGCCGCAACCCTTCTGCCTGGGGGTCTCATCTTTGCGGCCTATGAGTTCAACGGAGCGGTCAGCTCCGTCATCGACCAGACGGGCAACATCCTGAGGCAGGAAAAGAAGTTCTACAGCGGCAACTTCTCCGCGCTGTCCGCCGTCACCCTGGCTGACGGCAACGTCATGGTCATCTTCCTCGACGACAGGGGGCTGCCGAGAGCGACCGTGATCGACTACGCCGGCAATATCGTCTCGACGCAGAACCTGCCCGTCGACTCCGTCATGAACCTGTATCCCGCCCGCCTCAGCAACGGGAACGTGATGGTCGTCATGGCGCCGAATAACGGGCTTACCGCCGTAATCCTGAATCCCGCAGGGAATATCGTGAAGGGGCCCACCACGTTCTTCGGGGAATACAATTTCGGCGAGTACAACCATTACCGGTCACGGATCAGCGTCACGGCATTTCGCAACGAGATGGCCCTCGTCCTTTACAGCGGAAATCAGCCGAAATCGGGCGGCAAAAGCAAAATCGGCTATTCGCTTCTGAAGTAGGTTCCATCGGGAATCCTGAGCGGGCCCGCGTCGTCTAATTTAGGGGACCCCCTTCAGATTTGTGGTTTCAGTACAAAATTCGCCGTTTTATGGCAGGTCTTGAATTACAGATAATGATTGACCCACATGCAGGCATGCTTACTAAAATGGCCAGTCCGCATATCTCCTCTTTGCTGCATGCAGACCAAATAGGACTTGCTATTTCAACCATTTGCGGATATCTAAAACATCTATTACATATTTAGAATGGCAGTAGGTTAATAACTTAACCAACCAACCCTTGCAGGGTGTTGCCATGAGGAAATGATCAAAACCCCCGCTTTCGGAAGAGGCGGGGTTTATTTTTATTTGGGGGACAGGATTGGGGTCGAATCATCATTACAACTTTACAAAAGGAGGTACCGTGTATGGCGACGAAAAAAACGACGACGACAAAGAAAGCGACCAAAAAGCCGGCTGAAAAATCAAGGTACTGCCTCGGAAAATGCCATTGTAATGAAAGCTGCTGCCTGAATAAAGGGCACTCCGGCGCTCACGCGTGCATCACACACGCAAAGGGCAAGAAATAGCAACCCGGGGGATGAAAGCAGACGTGGCAAGTGTCCAGGGGAATAATGGGGTCAGACGTAGGTATGGAGATAGCTAACCCAGTTGCCATGTTCTTTTGGAAAAAATTGGACCATCCCGGCCACGATAGCTGCCGTCTGCTCAAGCTGCCCAACGGGTGGCGCCTTTCCGGAGCGGCGGTCTTCTGGGACAATGACCAACCGTGTCATTTTCACTATGAGGTATCCGCGGACCCGGCATGGAGAACGCGAAACGCGAGGATCTCCGGGTATCTTGGCAAGAAGGCCATTGACCTGCGCATCAGATCATTTGGCACCGGGCACTGGCAAGTCAACGGCATTCACAAAAAGGGCGTGGTCGGCTGTGTTGACATAGACCTAGGATTCACTCCGGCTACGAATTTAATTGTTTTGCGCCGTCTGTCGCTCAAGGTTGGACAGCGGGCTGAAGCACCGGCGGCCTACCTGCAGTTTCCGGAGATGCGGCTTGTGCGCCTTCCGCAAAGCTACCAGCGCGTCAGTCGGATGGAATACAAGTATGAAGCCCCCTCCGTGGGTTACGTCGGAACGCTGCATGTATTGCCTTCTGGTGCCGTGATTCTGTACCCTGGATTGTTTGAGCAGGTGACCTCGGGTTAGTAAAAGAATGGGGTCGGAAAACGTTACCTGGCAATATTTCCTCATAATCAACCTGGATGAGAGGGGAATTATCATGATGCGGATGATGATTCTTTCCGTTTTCGTCGCAGGCGTTTTTGCCCTTTTTGCGATTGCGGATACGGCCGCAGCATGGAATATACAACCCGTTCCCTCGAGTACGGACAAGAAGATCGGGAAATTCGACCCGTGGTACAAGAAGTTAAAAAGAGGCTCTACGGCAGAAATTGCCGCGCACTATGCAAAGCCCCAACATGAGGACATCGCCCACCGGATCTTCGGGTGTGAAGAAGAGGATTGCCGCTTCCCCCAGCCCGGGATTCAGAAATCTGCACCATCAGCCGTGATCGCCGGTGTCCGCTGGAACGACACCCCGCCCTTCACATTGCTCAAGACCAGGACACCACTCTGTCCCGTAGACAAGGTCATCACGATTATCAACTACCCCGAATGCTGGGGGATCCTGTTCAAGGACGCAAAGAAACAGGGCCGAGGCGGGAAGAAAGTACGGCAACGACCCGTTGACCCTGGTGCTCTACCGCTCGCATTTCGGCGACATGCAGTTCCTTCACTCCATGGCTTCCAGCGAGCAGGAGCGTGCCGGGGAGACCAAGCAGAAGATCATGGCCTGGGCCGAGTTCATGTACCGAATCGCCCTGGGTGAAATCACCCGCGGCACCAGCATCAAGAAAACCGGCATCAAGGATATCGACAGCCTGTTTACCTGCCGGTACGACACCATTCAGACGCTCTTCGTGAGCGATGCCCCCAGAGAGTACAAGGTTGACGAAAATCTTCACCTTTTCGTCATGGGTGTGCTGCTTCACATGGTTTGTGACAGCTTCTCGGACTCTCACGTGGGAAGGGACGAGCAGCGCGGCCAGGAATGCAAACATGTCAGCGGCAAGCGTCATCCCGGATGGGTTCGACAGTTTCACGTCTACAATCTGCAGGACAGCGCAGCCCACAGCGAGGCCGAATCGGACCAGGAATTGGCTGAGAAGCTTTATTACCCCGAAACAAACATGGTGGATGTCGGCCAGACGATCATGGAGTACTACTCGAGGAAAGCCTCATGGGAAGAGCTGCAGGCGTACCTGGACTGCGTGTATGACCTTGCAGACCCGAATGCTCCGGCCGGTCCCGGTGATTTTAAAAAAATCGACAATCGAATGATCGATTCAACCATAATCCCGCCATCCTGATCTAGAAATAGGGATATCGGGTGTTCGCGCCCGGGAACCAACCCTTGACATCCTCTTTCCGATCCATTAGAGAATACGCGTTGTCCCGTCGGTCCCATCCAACAAACCAACCCTTACATAACGGGAGGACTCGAGCTGGTTATGAACCCTGCTTTCGGTTGAAGGCGGGGATTTATTTTGCTCAGAGGGAATGCGGTCAGGTCTTGTATTTGAAGCTCCCCGCCCACAGGGCATGGCTTCCCGGTAAGTAAAGAACCAAACATGATTGCGCACCCTAACCCCGTTTACAAGGCGGGGCTTGCGGGACGCGCCCCCGGTCAACATTTTTATTTGCGACACCCTTCTACTTAAATACAGGACACAGATAGGCATCTACGATAGAGACGAGAGGGAGGAGCAAGTTTATCCAAGACAATGAATAGATAAGGAGGGAGCCAGCATGCCAGTGGAGCTGTTCCGGAAAACGGCGATTCGGGATGTCCGCAAAAATGCAGAGCGGTGGCAATCGAAATGCTACGCGGCGCAGAAAGAACAGAACCGGAATTACAGCACGCTCTCGGGTCTCCCGGTCAAGCCGCTGTACACACCGGCCGATGTGGAACACCTGAACTACCTGCAGGACCTGGGCTTTCCGGGCGAAGAGCCCTTCATCCGGGGCGCCCACCCGACTATGTACCGTGGGCGCACCTGGACACAGCGGCAACTGGCAGGCTTCGGCCCTCCGGAAGAAACCAACAAGCGTTACAAGTTCCTTCTCGGGCAGGGCGCAACGGGCATTAACGGCGTCTTCGACTACCCTACCCTGCGGGGCTACGATTCTACCGACCCCGATGCCCGTGCCGATGCCGGGAAGGGCGGTGTTTCCATCGACACGATCGAGGACATGCGGGCCCTCTTCGACGGCATCCCCATCGACAAGGTCAGCACCTCCCTGGTCACCTGCCAGCCCATCTGCAACATCACCGTCCAGTCCATGTACTTCGCCAACGCGAAGGCCCGGGGGATCCCCCTCGAGACCCTGACCGGCACGAGCCAGAACGATTTTCTCATGGAGACGGCCATCACGGTGGCGCCCGGCGTCCTGCCGCCCGAGGCGTCTTTCAAGTTGAGCTGCGACGGCATCGAGTACTGCGCGAAATATGCCCCTCGCTGGAACCCCATCAGCTTCGCGGGGTACAACTACCGGGAGTCCGGCTGCACCGCGGTCCAGGAGGTGGTCTTCACCATGGCCAATGCCATCGCCTGCTCCGAGGAGATGATCCGGCGCGGCTACGACATCGACAGCTTCGCCCCCCGCCTGAGCTTCTTCTTCTCCTCCCACAGCGACTTCTTCGAGGAGATCGCCAAGTACAGGGCCGCCAGACGGCTCTGGACAAAAGTCATGAAGAGCCGGTTCGGGGCGAAGAACCCCCGTTCTCTCATCTTGAGATTCCATGTCCAGACGGCCGGGGTCTCGCTCACGGCCCAGCAGCCCCTGAACAACGTGGCCCGTGTGTCCTACCAGGTCCTGTCGGCCGTGCTGGGCGGCGCCCAGTCGATCCACGCCGACGCCTATGACGAGGCGCTCTGCGTCCCCACCGAGCTGTCCTCGCTTACGGCCCTGCGGACGCAGCAGATCCTTCAGCACGAGACCCGCGTCACCCACACGGTGGATCCTCTCGGAGGATCCTATTTCCTCGAAAGCCTGACCTTTGACCTGGAAGAGAAAATGGAGAGCCTCCTGGGGGAGATCGACCGGATCGGCGGCATCGTCAAGGCAACTGAAAAAGGATGGATACACAGGGAGATTGCCGACGCCGCCTATGCCTTCCAGCGCACGGTCGAATCGGGCGAGCAACTCATCGTGGGAGTCAACTGCTTCCAGATCGAGGACGAGGTCCTCCCCATATGCCTCTTCGAAGTACCGGAGACCCTCGCAGTCCAGGAGGCAAAGCTCGTCCGGATCAAGAAAGAGCGGGATGCCGCCGCCGTCGAGAAGGCGCTCGCCGAGATCGCCCGTGCCTGCGAGCAGGGAATAAACCTGATGGATGTGATCGTGGATGCCGTCCCGGCCCGCATCACCGAGGGAGAGATAACGGGCGTCCTGAAACGACACTACGGCACATGGAACCCGCCCCTCTTTTGAATACGGTTGCGCATCGGAATAGGTGAGGAAATGGAATTATTCCCCCTCACCCCGACCCTCTCCCGCGGTGGGGAGAGGGAGCCTATACGGAAACAGTCACCATCAACCTGACCCTCTCGAACTGGAGGAAAGAGTAGTCCCCCTCACCTCGATCCTCTCCCGGAAGAGGAAAGAGATTATTCACCCTCACCCTGACCCTCTCCCCTCAAGGGAGAGGGGACCCAGGACGGGGTCGCCAGAAGGAGAGGGAGCCTGCAAGGTGGGCGTCACCGCAGGGAGAGGGAAAGATCAGGGATTTTTTTGAAACGAACCATGGAGGTCAGAATGAGCCGAAAGACCCGAATCCTGATAGCACGCCTTGGGCTGGACGCACACTGGAGAGGAAGCATCGTTGTGGCACGCGCGCTGCGCGATGCCGGCATGGAAGTCATCTACCTGGGAAACCAGAACCCGGAGATGATCGCAAAATCGGCCCTGGAGGAAGACGTGGACGTCGTCGGCCTGAGCACGCTCTCGGGTAATCACATGATCCTTGCCCCCGAAGTCGTTAGGCTGCTCAGGGAGAAAGGCGCAGGGGACATGACGGTGGTGCTGGGGGGCACGATCCCGCCCGACGACATCCCGAAATTGAAGGCGGAAGGCATCGCCGAAATTTTCGGACCGGGCACCGCACTGGCAAAAATCATCCAGTTCGTCAGCGCAAAGGCCCCGTGAGAATACGAGTCGGGATTCAACTCCTCCATCTGGGAAAAAGGTTTTCTATTCATGCACGGATCACGAAGATCTTGTTCTGGCAGGCAACCGGCATGCGGTAAGGAATTTGAATGAATTTGAAAATGCTCTTTTCCATCCTCATGGGCCTGAATCTGGGGGTAATCTTCATGAATATCCCTCCGGCCATGGATGGTTTGATGCTTCTTTACGGCATCTCCTATACCCGCATCTCAATCCTCTTGAGCGCGCTCCTCTGGTTTCATGCCCTGATGCAGATTCCCGCCGGGATGATGACCGATCGTTTCGGTACAAAACGCACCCTCGTCGCTAGTCTGCTCTTTATGAGCATCGGGAATGTCATCCCCGCTTTCCTTCCGAATTTCGAGCTCGCTATCTTCGGTCGCGTGGCTACGGGGATCGGAACGGGTCTCAGCGTCTCCGCAACCATGAAGCTGGTGGCCCTCCATGCACCGGGAGGAAGGATCGGCATGTACCAGTCCTTCTTTGGAGGCTTCTTTTCTCTGGGAAGCATCATCTCCTACCTCGTCATCCCCCATCTTGCAGTCTCGGGATGGCAATGGATCTACATTCTGCCCGGGGTGCTCTCCTTGCCTCTTCTAGCGATGATACCCGCGCTCCGGCTCGGGACGGACGCATCGAATGCATATTCATCTCTTGATCTGGGTCGTGTATTGCACCTGCGGGAAGGATGGCTTCTCGGGCTCTGCCACGCCCTCTCATTCGGATCCATGCTCAATCTGGGCAATTGGGTCCCCTCCCTCATGGCGGAGATTTCGAAGGAAGGGCTGGCGATCGGTTTTGCCTGGGGCGGCGCCCTCGTGATGCTTACAAGCGGTGTGGGAAGGCTGTCCGGCGGGTTTCTCCTCATGAGAAGTTCGCCATTCCAGGTAGTCACCGGATCCCTGGCGATACTCTCGGCCCTTTTCCTGGGGCTCTTCCTGATCCACTCTCCGATGCTTGCACTGGGTCTTGCTCTCCTGGCCTCATGGTTCGCCTCAATCAATTTCGGCGCCATTTTTCATCTTGCAGCGAAAGCAACGGTCTCGGATTCCTATGCTACGCTCTTTGGTTTCATCAACTTTCTGGCCAACCTGGGGGCCATCCTGTTCACACTGATGTTCGGATTCATGAAAGATGTGACGGGTTCTTTCACCTGGGGCTTTTTCATGCTGGCGCTGCTGGCACTCGCGACCTTTGCCCTGAACGTCAAGGGACTCCGGATAAGATAATACTTGGTGAAGATTCGTGATCCGGTCTTGCTTTTTGCCTCCGGCAGATCATTGCCCGTGGGGTTTCATCATACCTGCCTGTTATCATTTCCTCGACGTTACGGGATATAGTCTTACGCGATGCAGGACTGTGCATCAGACTACGTGAGGAATAGGATCATTCCCCCTCACCCTTTCCCTCTCCCGCGGTGGGGATAGGGAAAGATCAGGGATTTTTTTGAAGCGAACCATGGAGGTCAGAATGAGCCGAAAGACCAGGATCCTGATAGCACGCCTTGGGCTGGACGCACACTGGAGAGGCAGCATCGTTGTCGCCCGCGCGCTGCGCGATGCCGGCATGGAAGTCATCTACCTTCTGACGGTTGATCACCAGTTTGTTTGAGCCCCCTCATGATGACTTTTTATCCTTTATCATGTGGATTCTTCCCCTCATCGGTGTATCTCCTGTAAACGTCCATAATACTTTTCGCACAGGATAATCAGATATTTCCTGATGGAATAAATCCCTTATTATCATAGATACTTTTGTCTCTGAATATCCTCATACCTGCTCTTTCGCGAGACACGGTTTATGGTCGTCATCCGATATTTACTCTCCCTATAAACGACGTGTATGAGGGAAAGATCAGCGATAGGAGGTTGAGTCATGCCGTACAGAACAATCGCCGAATTGCCGGAGCCAGTGAAAAAAAGCCTGCCGGACCATGCCAAGGAAATCTACAAGGACGCCTTCAACCATGCCTGGGATGAATATTCAGACCCCGCGAAAAGGAGAAAGGGCGCATCTCAGGAGGAGACGGCTCACCGGGTCGCCTGGGCAGCTGTCAAGAAGCTTTACGAGAAGGTCGGGGACCGCTGGGTGAAAAAAGGCTGAATGTTAACAGGGGTAGTCACCCAAGGAAGCTTTGAGGTCAGAAGCTTTGGGGTAAGGTTTTGTTTTTTTGCCTCCAGCAGATCATTTCATCATTCCTGCCTGGTATCATTTATTCGACTTTACATGATATAGTCTTATCCGATGTCAGAAGTCCGATGAAGGGGTTCAGGTAATACTGAAATGTGAAGCTCCCCTCACACAAAGGGCGTGGCTTTCCGGCAAAGATGGTTCGACAGGCTCACCATGACGGAAGATATGTCAATCCTGAGCTTGTCGAAGGACCCCCTCACTGTGCAACCCGGATCATCGTAAACTATGTAACCGGTTTGTACCTCACCTCAATCCTCTCCCGCCAGGGGAGAGGAAGATCCGAGGAGAGGCTCTCCAGAGGGAGAGAGATCAGGTAGTGCTGCGGTTGTTGCAAGTGGAAGGAAAACCATGAAATTCGACGATTATCGCATTGCGCCTGAGATAAAACATAATCTGGCGGCCATGGGCCTCAGGCGCCCGACCGACATCCAGTTCAAGGCCATCCCGCCCGTCCTCAACGGGGAGGACGTGTTGGCCATCGCGCAGACCGGCACCGGGAAAACAGCGGCCTTTGCGATACCTATTGTTCACATGCTGCACGAGCAAAAGAGATCCCGCCGCCCGGAGGGCATAAAATGCGTGGTCATGGAGCCCACGCGCGAGCTCGCCCTGCAGATCACGGAGGTGTTCGACTCCATCGGCAAACACACCAGGGTGAAAACCCTCTGCGTGTTCGGCGGCGTGGAGCAGGATCCGCAGATTGCCCGGCTGGAAAAAGGCGTCGACATTCTCGTCGCCACACCGGGCCGGATGTTCGACCTCGTGAGCCAGGGCCACATCCACCTCGACCGGGTGCAGATGCTGGTGCTCGACGAGGCCGATCACATGCTCGACTTGGGGTTTATCAAGGACATCCAGGACCTGATCCGTTTTCTTCCCCGCAAACGGCAGACCCTGTTTTTTTCGGCCACGATCAACGAGAAGATCAAGAAACTGGCCTATTCGCTCGTTAAAAATCCGATTCGCATCCAGATCGCGCCCGATGACCCGGTCGCCCGGAATATCACTCACTCCGTGGCCTTCATCGAGATGGACGACAAGCGGTTCTTCCTTGCCCGCCTGATCCAGGAAAATCCGGACAGCAAGATTCTCATATTCGTCCGCACCAGGGTCCGTGCCGAGCGCGTGAGCAAGGCCCTCGAACGCGAAGGCATTCAGAGCCTCACCATCCACGGCGACAAGGACCAGCTCGATCGCCTGGACGTGATGAAACAGTTTCGCGAAGGGTCCGTGAAGATCCTGATTGCCACCGACGTCAGCGCCCGGGGCATCGACATCCCCGATGTGGACCAGGTAGTGAATTACGACCTCCCCGAGGTGGCTGAAAACTACGTCCACCGCGTCGGCCGCACCGGCCGCGGCGACAAGAAGGGCCTGGCGGTTTCTTTCTGCAGCCCGGAAGAAAAACCCGTCCTCGACGAAATCGAGAGTTTTCTGGGTAAACCGATTACGGTGCTCTCCATCGGCAAGAACGAATACAATGAAACCCTGATCCTCCACAGGGACCGCACGGACAAATTGCAGGCGGTGATGGAGGAAATCGAGAAGGCGGGGAAGTGGGATAAGAAGGCAAAGAAAAGGAAAAGATAAAGGAGGCACTTATGAAGAAGCATGGAAAGAGGTTCGTCGCCCTGTTGGCGATGACCGCCCTGATTGTTGGGCTGTCGGGCTGCGCGAAAGAAGGCCCGATGGAGAAGGCCGGCAAGAAAGTCGATAAGGCAGTGGAAGACATCAAGAAATAACAGACCTGACAAAAAGACAGGCCAGGATACAATTCACCGTGCCACCGACCTCTCCTTCTTTTTTTATGATGTGAGGGAACATTGAGGTGCGTGAAAGGCTCAGGTTCGACGCAAATGTGAGAATATAGGTGTTGGGCGCGATTTTGGCAAAGGCTCCAATTGCGTCTTATTCGGATCAGCCTGATTCATGTCAGACGCAATTTAACTGGAAATGCATGAAAACAATATTGGTCACATCATTTGTAATCCTGGCACTATTTTCGGGGGTTGTCGTAGCCCAGGATAATGTTGAAAAAAAGAAAATCGATTTTTTAATATCGTCCGTTGATCATTTGAAAGAGGCAAAATTTATCAGAAACGGCACAGAGCATGATGGGAAAGAAGCCGCAGAACATTTACGAATGAAACTTCAAAAGGCCGGCGGTAAGGTCCAAACCGCTGATGATTTCATAAGGCTATGTGGTTCCTATTCTTATATTTCGGGTAAACCGTATCTGATCAGATTCTCCAATGGAAATACCATAAAAGCAGAACAATATTTCCGGAAAATGCTAAAAGAGTACAGTTCAAATGCAAATTAAATTCGTCTAACAGCCGGTTGAGGTTGACGACTCTTCGGTCCACACTTTATTATCGGCATGGTGAAGATCTTGGGCAGGTCAAAAACGCTCCGGTCGAGGAGAAGGTCACGAAATGAAGGTCAGGTCGTGATTTGTTATTCATCTTTCCGGCTTCCCTTCACTACCTTGCTGGCGGGCTTGTCGTTCGTGCCGGTTTCAGGATCATCCGGCAGTCAACCAGAGTTGCTCCCTCTCCTTCGCTGTGGACAAGCAGCGGGTTGATATCCATCTCGCTGATCTCCGGGTGGTTGACGGCCAGATCGGAGAGATTCATGAGGTTTCTCCTGAGGGCATCGAGGTCGGCCCGGGGTCGACCGCGAAATCCATTCAGAAGCTTGAATCCCTTGATCTCCCGGATCAACAGGTCGGCATCGGTTCGTCCGATGGGCGCAAGGCGAAAGGCCACATCCTGGAACACCTCAACGAAGATGCCGCCCAATCCGAACATCAGAAGAGGCCCGATATCGTAACGGTTCAAGCCGAGAATCACCTCTTCTCCCGGAAGTGCCATTTTCTCCACAAGCACACCGTCGATGACGGCATCGGGCTTGTAGCTTTTCGCCCTTTTCACGATATCCCGGAAAGCCTGCCTGGCCTCCTGCTCGCTCTTGATCCCAAGGACAACCCCCCCGGCATCGGTCTTGTGAAGAATCTGCTCGGAAACGATCTTCATGACCACCGGATAGCCCATCTCCTCGGCGATCGAAGCCGCGTCGTCCTCGATTCCAGCCAGGCGCACGGGCAGTACGTCGAAGCCGTAACATTCCAGGATTTCATTCCCCTCGATTTCCCCGAGACGTGTTTTCCCCGAGGCTAGACATTCGGAGATGATCGCTGCGGCTCGCGCCCTGTCGTGGGCGACGGGTGAATCCGGAAGTTCGATGCGGTTGAGCCACCCGGTGTAGCGATAAAGTGCCCCCATGGCATTTGCCGCGTTTTCAGGAAACTGGTAGACCGGGTAGCCATGCTTCTGAAGGTACTTGACGCCCGGCGAGACATCGATCACCCCCATGAAGCAGCAGATGATCGGTTTGTGGGTGCCCCGGGCCACGCGGACGATGGCCTCGGCCGTCCCCAGAGCGTTCGTCATGGACTGGGGCGTGAGAATCACGAGGGCGCCGTCCACCCCCTCATCCTTGATCACCGTCCATAAGGCGTTCTCGTAGCGATCCTGGCTCGCATCGCCGATGATATCCACAGGATTGCGGATATTGGCCGTCGAGGGCAGTTGCCTGGCCAGGTTCTCAATGGTCTCCTCACTGAACCGGGCAAGTTTGAGGTCCGCTGAGACGGTCATGTCCGTGGCGAGGATCCCCGGCCCGCCGGCGTTGGTCACGATGGCCACGCGATTCCCGGTTGGAAGCTTCCTGCGGAGCTTTCCCAGGGGGCTTTCCTGTTTGTAGGCAAAGGCATCGGCAAAATCGAAGAGCTCATTAACCGATTCCGCCCGGATGATCCCCGATTGTTTGAAAATCGCGTCATAGACGGCCTCGGTCCCCGCCAAGGCCCCCGTATGGGAGGCCGCCGCCATAGCCCCCGCGCTCGTCCTTCCGGATTTGACGACCAGGACCGGAGTGGGTCTGTTTCCAGAGGTGACCTGCCTGGCCATGGAAATGAACTCCTCGCCCTTCCGCAGCTCCTCGAGGTAGATCATGATAACGGCCGTATCGGCGTCATCATGGAGGTACTCAAGCAAGTCGATCTCATCCACATCAGCCTTGTTGCCGATCGAGATAAACTTGGAAAATCCGAACCCTCTGTCCGCAGCAAAATCGAGAACGGCCGTGCAGAGTGCACCGCTCTGGGAAATGAAGGAGATGTTTCCCGGGCTGGGCATCCGGGCGGAAAAGCTCGCATTCATGTTCACCGAGGGAAGGGGATTGATGACCCCGAGGCAGTTCGGCCCGACAACACGAACACCGGCCTCCCGACAGACAGAGACGATCCTGTTCTCGGCTTCCAAGCCCTTCTTTCCGACCTCCCGGAACCCCGCCGACACGATGACCATCCCCTTGACGCCTTTTTTGACGGATTCCTCCACAGCATTGAGGGTCGCATCAGTCGGTAGGACGATGATGGACAGATCCACGGCATCGGGGATCTCACCGATCGTGGGGTAGGCCTTCATGCTCAGGATGGACTTGGCAGCGGGATTGACGGGGTATAGCGTACCCTTGTATCCGCCCTTCAGGATGTTGGCGAAGATGTCGTATCCCACCTTGCCCGGGGTGGTGGAAGCCCCGATCACGGCTATGGCATTCGGGGCGAAGATGGCGTCAAGACTGGTCATCCCGCAACTCCCTGGCAACGGCCGGGATTCCCGGGGAATCCCGGTGATAAGCTTCTACTTCTTCTTGCCGGAATAGTCGTACCACTGTCGCGAATTGAACGTCTCCGTGACAATCCGGGCCGCCAGATCGATATCGATATGCTCCGTGTTGATGACCATATCGTAGTTCATCGGATCCATCATGTCGGCCTGGAAGTATTTTCGGATGAACGCCTTGCGGTCTGCCTCCGTTCTCATCACCTGCCGCCTCGCCTCCTTATCGGCGACCTTGTAAGTGCGCATCACGTTTTGGATTCTCGTCTCCAGCGGCGCAACGACGAGCAGGCGAAGGCATACCTCCTTGGGGAGGATGTAGCTTGCGCCACGTCCGACGATGATTGCATGTCCGTGGGCCCCGATGGCGCCGACGACCTGCGTGAGATGCTGGAGGTATTCATAGGCCCACATGTGGTCTTCGCCCAGGACGGCGATCCATTCGTCAAAGATGCCGCGATCCTGCTCGTCGAGGGATTCAACGATCTGCTGGCTTCTTTTGGCATTGGTGGCGATTTCCTCGACGATTTCGTGGTCGAAAAGATCGATTTCCAGGTCCTTGGCGAGTTTTTGGGCCAGGGCATTACTCATGGCTCCGGGCAGCCGGGACATGGTGATGACGGGCCGGATCGGGTTCTTGTACTTTTTCTTCTGATCGGTTTGCCATCTCTTGATCTGCTCCTCGATGATCTTGTCGAAAGAGCGCTGCGCAAGGGGTTTTGCTTCCATGATGTCGCCTCCCTGTTTGATGGGTGCGTCCCGCCAGCGAAACGGGCCTTCCCGGTAGATAAGCCGTTATGGATGAGGACCCTCCCCGACCCGAAGACTGAAGGGTCAGCCACTGTCTGCTACCCTAGTTTCTGGGACCGCAGGGGTGCCTCCTGTTTGAACGTCATCTTCAACTCCACGAGTCCGGCGCTGGTCCGCCTCTGCATTTCGAAGCCTCCCTTTTCGAAGACATGGAGCATGGGTTCGTTACCGGCCAGGACATCCGCCGTGAAGCCCAGCAGACCCTGTCGCCTGGCCAGATAGGTGAGGTAGGAGAGGAGTTCCTGACCGATGCCCTTCTTCTGATAATCATCCCTCACGGCAAAGGCCACCTCTGCACTCTGCCTGTCGGGATAGATGTAATAGCGCCCGACTCCGACGAACGTTTCTTTTCCCTCCTCGCCGCCGACGACGGCCACGATGGCCATCTCCTGGGTATAGTCGATGACGACAAGTTCCTGGAGCC
>Ga0105097_10000218_pt1 | contig 24843 bp, 17 predicted proteins | sample PPLLak12cMay2015_FD_87035 | JGI IMG/M metagenome (GOLD analysis project Ga0105097, IMG submission 87035) | Freshwater sediment microbial communities from Prairie Pothole Lake near Jamestown, North Dakota, USA - PPLs Lake P7 Core (1) Depth... | ecosystem: Environmental > Aquatic > Freshwater >...
CAGTAACTCGGATTTCCAGTTCAGCATCGGCAGTGTCGGTATTCCACCATGATGTCGTCGACGTATAAGTTACATGCTTCAACCAGAAACCGTTCATAAGGTATGCGCCGGGACAGGTGGTAAAGGTCTGTCCCATACCTTGCCTGTCATGAGCGATATAGGTTGCGGCGTGATTGCCGCCAGCTACATTGCCAAGACCATCAGTTGATTCACCCAGGTGATACACATACGTACCTTCGATAGTCGGTGCTGCGGACTGATAAGTGATTGTTATTGCTTGAGCATCAAATCCTATTAAGGTCAAACAAAGTATTACTAAAATTGTCTGGATAAAGCAGAACTTCATTCAGTATAACCCCCTCATTAACAGATTTGTTTTAGTTAACAATAATATGAGACTTCCTAAATAAAAAATTGTTAAAATATTGCGCCTTTAATATTAATAATTATACCACAATCATCTTCCTTTTGCAATTGATTTTTTATATGCATCCAATCCTTAAACCGCTGACATACGGATATTAAACTCCAGCGTGCTCAGTCTCTCTGTTGTTCGTGCGTAAGGAAAGTTCCTTTAATGCCTCGCACTGGATTGTCTTGCCGTAAAGATTTTTGCTGTTAAGTGCATATACCCGCAGCGTCGGCCCATCAACCTTGCACAAAAGCCCGCGGCGGACAAGCTCATTAAAAGCAAACTTGCGCATCGAAATCTCATTCGAATCAGAACTTCCTGTATCCTCTATGATGTTGATTAAAAACACGGTTTCGATAATTTCAATCCCTGATGTCGAATCGATTTTTTCCTTTGCAGCTCTTTTTCGTTTTGCAGGTTTATTACTTTGCGAAATCTCAGTTACTGGTATAGGCTCCTGCGGTGCCGTTAAAAGGTCGTGATAGAATTTTTTACGCGCCTCCTGTTTTTTCTGCAGGTTTATTTTATACAGCCCTTTGCCGGATTCGAGCTGTGCATCAAAATAATCTGCCTGCCTCCCATTTGGTTTTGCCGCCTTTTTCCTGAATGATGTCCATACCCCGATACCAGCTGCCAAAATCACCAATACAAGTATCGTTATCCAGGCGGAATCCTCGCCGTTGCTCGTATTTGCTGCCAGCACTTCCTGTATGATAAGAAAATTCATAAATTTTCTTACATCCGGCCCAAACTCATTTCTACCAGAGCCAATTGCCCTGACAACACAAATAGCTAAACGGAAGCTTCCGCGCCGGCCTTGCCCGAAAGCCCTAAAAAATTGCCAGTTTACAGCGACAGTCAATTATGAGTGTTTGATATTGTGTTCAGTCCTCAGCGTCAGCTCTTTCATCGCCTCGCATTGGATTGTCTTGCCGTAGATATCATTGTCATTAAGAGCATAGACCTTCAACGCGTAGCTGTCGATTTCGCTCTGCTGCTGCCTGCGAAGGACCTCATTGAAGCATAGCCTCCTCATTGTGATGTCTGTTTTCTCCAGACTGCCTGTGCTTTCAATGACTCCGAGCAGAAAATCCAGCTCGAGCAGCTCCATTCCGCTGTTCAAATCTTCACTTCGCTCTTTTGTCTGCACAACTGCTGAGCTTTCCTGCTCAGCCGCCTGTTCGGTTTCACCCGGCCGCAGTTCCACAATTCTTTCACCCGGTTTCTTAACTTCCTGTTTTTTTACTGTGCCCCAGTTCATTCCTTGAACCTCCTAAAAATATGAGAACTTTTATGCACACTTTATACTGATATATCGGCTTTTGCTCTTCAGAACCCTTAACCTGAAAATTTATACACTATTTTCACCGCCATTCAAACAAATTCATTGCATATTTTCGAGTTGGACCAAGGCCTTATCTTGTCAATTCGGGATGAAAAAGATATTTACGCTGCAGTTGAAAGATTTATATCTGCTCTTTCACAGCTTAATGAAATGGCTTCTGATTTAATTTGATTAGGCAGTAAAACAGGTGTTTTCACTTCGAACGTTTTCTGCGCCTGTCTCTGCCGCTGCGTTTGTCCTGATTACCCGACCTGTAAGCAAAGCGCCTTCGGTCCTCTCCGCTCCGCCGCTCCGTCCCGCTCCAGCCTCTTTTTTTATTGTCGCTAATCTCCATTTTGACCTCTTCGGACTCTATTGAACCATCTGACAGGTCTATCTCGAGCTCCTGCAATGAAGCCCCTGTAACAGCCTGCCCTTTTTTTGCATTCTTCTTATTCATCGCTTCCTAAACAATTACGCACAAAATCAGCCAGTCCTTATCCCGGCAATCTTTGACCGATAAAAACATAGCATTTTCAATCCTTCTTTTTCGGCAATTTTAGGATAAAAGATAAATCCATTGATATGAAAAAAACGCAATTTCAGCCCCTGTGTATGCTTAAAACAAAATAAATCAGCGATTCCAGGTATCCGGAAGAATTGTAGTCTGAATAAGCGTTTTAAGCTGCTGCTGCCGCAAATAAGTCTCTGCAGGGTCACGGGCAACACCGTATCCGCTCATCCCTATCCCGCCCATTCCCATACCGCCCATACCATAACCCCCGCCCGGATAACCGCCATACCCCCCGCCATATCCGCCAACTCCCAGGGACGTTCCCGTCCCAATCGTTCCATAATTCCCATACAAGCCGCCCCCGCCGTATCCGCCTCCATACTGATTGTATCCGGCACCTCCTCGAGGGTATCCGCCCATATTCCCATAACGGCCTGCTCCGCCCGTGTAATTATTTTGCCCGTAAGCACCGCCGCCCATTTGATTTCCGAATGAATTATACCCTCCCATTGCACCATACGGATTCGAAGGAGCTGCTGTAACATCGCAGACATTATAAAACTGTGTCACCTTATCATTCGGCTTCGATGCTTTTAATCCCACAATAATTACACCGTCCTTTATCCAGTAATCGAGCTGCCCGTTCTCTGATGATGCAGAATCCAGCACAAATCTCAGTGCTGTGCCAAGCTTCGCTCCGGAAAGCCCTTCCATCGATACCGGCTTGATTCGCTCTATGCCCGCCTTTTCAAGCTGCCCCCACAAAACCACCATTTTCAACGGCGGTTTTGTCGAATTGCGCAGTACTTCAAGTGCCTGCTCTAGAGTCATATCTGCTAAATCAGATTTCGTCGATGACACCGCAGCAGTCTTTTTTATTGCTTCCTTATTGTTTGCATCTGCCGTATTTGCAGCAGCAGCATTAGCATCTGGTTTTGAAAGTTGCGATGAAGATTGTTTCACAGTTGAAGGTTTAACAGCATCTGCTGTTTTGCTGCTTGTCTGGCTAAAAGCGCCTGTATTCAGTAACAATATAGTCAACACTGATATGATAGCAATTAAGGCCTTCATAACATTTCTCCTTAAATGGAGCCCATATCTGCCTTTAATCTTCTATTATTATAGTCGTTTGAACATATATTTTATTTCAAAAAATCTCCTTGTCAAGCAAAAAATTTCTGACAAAAATGAAAATTTAATATTATACAAAAAAAGGTTGAAAACAGGCCCAAAAGCGGTTAAATTGGCAAAGTTCCGGCAAAAATACGCTTTTTTTGCTAAAAAAATGGCACAAAAAAGTAGAATTTTTTATTCTATAAAGAAGTTTCAGGAAAGGAGCTGTTATGAAAACCTCTGTCACTTTTTTCACAAGTCTGTTTATTTTTATATTTGCCATTTCCTCACCAGCAGCACAAGAGGCAAGAACAACGCAGCCGCGGACTACTTGGAGACCCGCCGGTAACAGGATAATGACCAGATGGGCAAAGAAAATTGACCCGCAAAATGTCTGGCCTGAATATCCGAGGCCGATGTTGGTTCGCAGCGAATGGAAGAATCTAAACGGTTTATGGGAATATGCCATTGAATCAAAAGATGCTCAAAAACCTGCGCAGTTCCAGGGACAAATCCTTGTTCCCTTCGCAGCCGAATCCGCTCTTTCAGGTGTCGGCAAAGCTGTCGGGGCAAAAAATAATTTATGGTATCGCAGGTCTTTTACGGTTCCACAAGATTGGAAGGGAAAAAGAGTGCTTCTTAACTTCGAGGCCGTTGACTGGGAAAGCACTGTGTGGGTGAACGGAAAGGAAATCGGGACACATCGCGGAGGCTATGACCCGTTCAGCTATGATATTACCGATGCCTTGAACAGCAATAGAGAACAGGAGCTTGTTGTTAAAGTCTGGGACCCGACCAATGATGAAAATGCTCCGCAGCCGCGAGGCAAACAGGTTATGCATCCCGGCGGAATTTTTTATACCGCCGTTACAGGAATCTGGCAAACTGTCTGGCTCGAGCCTGTGCCTCAAACACATATTGAATCATTGAAAATTGTCCCTGATGTCAACAATAGGCAGGTCATCGTGACCGTCAATGCAAAAAATGCCGAAAACTGCGAGGCGGTTGTAACAGCTAAATTCGATAATATTTCCAGCAGCGCATTCGGCCCGGCAGGCAAGCCCATAAGAGTCGAAAATGTTTCTGCGAAACTGTGGACGCCCGATTCGCCGAACCTATACGACCTCGAAGTTAAGCTTATCGATAAAAACAAAAAGCCGATCGATACTGTTTCCAGCTATTTTGGAATGCGCAAAAGCACTATAGCTAAAGATGAAGCCGGCATAATGCGGATGATGCTTAACGGAAAATTCGTCTTCCAGCTCGGTCCACTCGATCAGGGCTGGTGGCCGGATGGCTTATATACTGCGCCTTCAGATGAGGCATTGAGATACGATTTGGAGGTCTTAAAGAAGCTCGGCTTCAATATGCTCAGAAAGCATGTCAAATCCGAGCCGCGCCGTTTATATTACTGGTGCGACAAGCTCGGCCTGATGGTTTGGCAGGATATGCCAAGCAGCGACTTCGACAGAAACAGATACAGCCCCGAAAAACTCCAGGAAATCGATAAGCAGTGGGAAACAGAGCTCAAAAATCTCATTGATACTCTCCACAATCATCCCAGCATAATTATGTGGGTGGCATTCAACGAAGGCTGGGGGCAGCACGATACAGAACGAATTACCAAATGGATTAAACAATACGACCCGACTCGCTTAGTCGATAATGCGAGCGGCTGGACAGACAGGAAAGTCGGGGATGTTATGGATATTCACAATTATCCCGGCCCCGCTATGCCGCGCCTCGAACCGAATCGAGCTGTTGTACTCGGAGAATTCGGAGGCCTCGGCCTGCCTCTCAAAGGGCATCTGTGGCAGGAGGAAGGCAACTGGGGCTACCGTTCTTACGAGGGCCTCGAGCAGTACGCAATCAGCTACACTAACCTGATTCAAAGATTATACCCCCTCGTCACTAAGGGATTGTCTGCTGCTGTCTATACCCAGACTTCGGATTGCGAAATTGAGGTCAACGGTCTTATGACTTACGACCGCGAAATTATCAAGATTGACCCCAACGAATTTTCAAGCCTCAACAGAGGGTATCTGCCTCCAAAATTCAGTATGGCAAAAGAGGTTTTCATAGACCAGGCAGATATCGAGCTTGTTTCAGATGATGCGAAAGCCCAGATTCATTACACGCTCGACGGCTCAGTTCCGACGAAAAATTCTCCTATCTATAAGGGTGCGATTACAATTAAGGACAACGCCACAATAAAGGCGAGGAGCTTTTGGCCCGATGGCGAAAAAAGCATTGTTGTGAGTAAGTCCGTAAAGAAAACTCAGCCTGCCAAAGCAGCCGCAGGTCTTTCAGAAGTTAAAGAGCCCGGAATTAAATTCGATTATTTCCAGGGCCGCTGGGAAAAACTTCCTGATTTTTCGAAACTTCAGCCCGCAAAATCCGGCATCGCTCAAACAATGGACCTTGGTGCGGTAAATGAAAAGGAAAATTATGCCCTGAGATTCACCGGCTTTATCAAGATTGCCAAACAGGGCGTTTACAGCTTCTACTGCGACAGCGATGACGGCACAAAACTTTCCGTTGCAGGAAAAGAAGTCGTTGTCAACGACGGCGTTCACGGAATGCTCGAAGTAAAAGGTGATATTTCCCTCGGCGAAGGCTGGCATCCGATTGAGTTTCTATTTTTCCAGGGCGGCGGCGGTCAGGGACTTCGTGTAAGCTATGACGGCCCCGGAATCGAAAAAGGAATTATTCCGGCCGATGTCCTCGCCCATTAAAGGGAAATGAAAATATGGTCCGCAGAGAACATATTCTTTGTCATTCTGAGCGCAGCGAAGAATCTCTTGTTTATTTATAAAGGAGATTCTTCACTTCGCTTTGCTCCGTTCAGAATGACAAATTTTACGGATTTTCTACAAAAAAATAATACTAACTAAAAGGGGTAAAAAAGTATGTGCAAGAAAATGGTAAAATTTGCGATTGTGCTGACGGCTTTTGTTTTTACAGGCTGCACTGCAATAGCTCAGCAGCAGGGAAAAATTAATCTGGAAAATGACAAGCTCAAAGTCGAATTTGATAAATCAGGCCTTACGAGTATTCAGGATGCCGCCTTGAATAAAACCATCAGCCTGACAAATGACGGTTTTTCACTCAGCTTTGACGGCACTGCTGTCAATAGTGCCGATATCCAGCCGCAGGTTGTAAAAGAATCCGCATCAATGGTTATATACACCTTTAAAAAAGATGGGCATACTATTAAAGTTGTCTATGAGCTCCAGAAGGGCTGGCGTTTTGTCAGCAAACAGATAATGATTGAGCCTGCCGCTCTTAACGATTACACCGTAAAACAAATCACCGTCTTTAACGGCAAAGTTGTTGGTGACATTCAGGAGACATACAAACTTTCCGGCGGCAGATACGGCATTTCTCTTCGAATGAAAAATAATCCTGCTGATGAAAAGGCAGGCTTCGGCTGCTTTATGCTCATACAGAATCCTATGAGCAGGTATGAAGAAGCCGATAAAAATATCACAGCTGCCTATGACCCCAATATGCAGTGGAAATCGCAATACGGCCCGTTTGCATCCGACCGTTTCTGCATCGGCACTTTCAAAATTTCCGGCAATAGCTTCAGGTCTGATATGGCCGGTGAATGGGCTTACGTTCAGAACCCCGACCAGTTCCTCGCCGAAGGCTCACAAATTGACTATTGTGAAATCGAAGCTGTAACAAACTGCGCCCGTGCGTTTGTAATCCAGGACAGAGAAAAAAGTGTAAGAGTGCATATCGGCTGGTGCGAGAATGATTATCAGATTGATACTGCGACAGAACAAGGCCGCACCGAATACAGACGCATCATCGACCAGGCCGCCTCCTTCGGCTGCCAGTATGTTCTCTATACCCCTCACAATAGCGAGATTGCCCCCCTCTCCGAGAACAGAGACGCCTGGGGATGGGAAAGTCTTCTTTGGTTCAATATGGGACAGAAAATCCGTAAAGGCGAGTGGACGCCCGGCAAAGACAAGCTCCCCGCAACTGTTCAGGGAATGATAGATTATGCAAAGAATAAAAATCTGAAACTTATGGCTTATGCTTATCCGACGGTCCCGTTTATGCAGAATCCCGAATGGACCGACTGGCTGACAAAGAGAAATCAGGGCGTCGGCGGATATGCCGGCCCCGATACCGGCGTTCGAAGTTTTCAGGACTGGCTCGTTGATAAGCTCGTCGATTTTGTGAAAGCAACCGGATGCGGCGGGTATTCGTTCGACCACTGGTGGATGGCTTATGATGACGCATCAAGCAGATATCAGCAGTGGTACGGCACAAGAAGAATACTCGAAACTCTCAGGAAACGGCTGCCAGATGTTATAATCGACGGCCGCCAGCAGTATCACGGCTTCGGCACCTGGACCTGGCTTGCAGGAACATATCCGCACCCGATGATGTCTGATGAGCAGCCGGGAAGCTTCAGGGCAATTGTCGATTTGAGCACAGACCGCGTAAACGGAGCAAGGCAAAGATATGTTGCCTGGCGCTTAATGACGCGTGATTTCTGTCCGACTGAAATACTGCCCGGTTTTATAACCCACCAGACTCAAAGAGGCGATGCCAACAATGTAATGCGCCGCGATGAATACCGCACCAGAGACTGGGATTACCTCGGCTGGAAATACAGCCTGATTTCATCGATTGCGACAGCTCCGTTCAATCACGTCGTCAATTATCTTCCCGCAAGAGACATTCAGGAATACAAGCTCTTTCCCGACAAGGACAAAAAGTTCTTCCGCGACTGGCTGGATTTTACCGATAAAAACGCAAAATATATGAAAAAAGTCCGCCCGATTATCGGCCAGCCGATGATTGGAAGATGCGATGGCACAAGCGCAATCATCGAAGACAACGGCTTCCTATTCCTCTTCAATCCCAATTACAGAAAAATGAATGCGGAATTTAAGCTCGATGCCTCAATCGGCCTGACAAAAGGCGAAAGCTTCACCATTAAAGAGCTTTTCCCGCAGGAAAATAAATATATCGGCAGCCCCCAAAACGGCCTGTTCAAATACGCCGACAATGTCTCGATTCCAATGGATGGGACAAGTGCTGTCGTCCTGCAGATTGAGCCTGTAAAATCTGTTTCCAGGCCGATTCTGTTTAACTCAACAGGCAAGGCTGATATTGCTTCAAGTGCACTGGTTCTTTCAGATGTCACGGGACAGTTCGGCGAGGAAAAAGAGCTTTTAGTTCTTCTGCCGGATGAAAAAGCAATTAAGGAAGTTACCGTCAACGGCAAAAAAATCGATTTTATTCAAAAGGGCAAGGCCGTATCGTGCAAAGTAAAATTTGCTGGTCAGTACTTCCCGATTTCGCATCAGATTGGAAAATATAATCCTCAGTTCGATGCCAACACAGTCGAGGGAAAATTTACGATTCCATCCCGAATTTTCAAGCAGCTTTCTGAAAACAAAAAGGCCTGGCCCGTCAATTACACAAAAGATGACCTCGTGGCCCCGTGGATAGACCCCTCGCGGCTTCTTCTCTTCGTTCAGATTGCCGATCCCTATATCTCTAAGGAAGTTGCGGAACGAAGAGAGGGCAGAGAAGGAAGGGCCAGAAGAAATGCCCCCATCGGCAAAGAGGATGTGAAAATCGAAATCGATGGAAAGCAAGTCGAAGTAAAGGAAGGCTACAACGGTGTGTATCCTTATGTCAGCGGCTCGTTTATGGGTATCTATGCGGAATTGACCGACTTAAAGAGCGACATCGAGCATACGATTAAAGTTACGCTGCCCGATGGTCTAAAGAGCGGACAATTTCAGGGCCTCTTCTTCGACCACGTCCAAAATGAATACACCGCCGAGCTTGCATCAAAATAAATTTTCACTGAACTGAATCGCAAAAAAAATAACGCAGGCTGATAAATTTCAGCCTGCTTTTTTTATTCCTGATTGTCACACAATCTTCTCTCGACAGGACGAGGTCAACAATATGTCACTATTCTGCATCTCTGCAATGAATTTTATTTACCGCTGTCTTTGATGGCCTCGAACATTGCAAGGACATTTTCAACTGGTGTCCCGGCCTGCACATTGTGAATCGTGTTAAACACCATTCCTGTCGGATTGTTGAATATCTCGATCCTCTCCCGCACCTGGCTATAAACCTCCTTCGGCGTCCCGAAGGGAAGGGTCTTTTGCGTATCAACACCGCCTCCCCAGAAAATCAGGTCCTTGCCGAATTCTTTTTTCAGCTCTTTCGCATCCATCCCTGCTGCAGAGCACTGCACGGGATTCAATATATCGAAACCCGCATCGATTAAATCTGGTATCAGCTCGCGGATGCTCCCGCAGGAATGAATGAATACCTTCCAGTTAGAATTTTTATGTATAAAATCATTTACCTTTTTATGAAAAGGCTTGAATAACTCCCGGTAAGCCTTTAGCGAAATAAATAAGCCCTTTTGCGTCCCGAAATCGGTCCCTGTTGTAAATACCGCCTGGATTTTATCGCCGAGTGTATCCGTCAACAGCCGCAAATTTTTTAATGCAATCTCGCACTGCCCTTCGAAAACTTTACGGACGTAATCTTTCCTTGCAGCCGTCGAGACATACCACTCCTCGATTTCGCGAATGCCATTTGTTTTCTTCATCCACATCGCTGGCACAAGGGCTATGTCGCCGAATGCGGTACCGGGGGCGCTTAGAATTGTTCCCCTGCCCTTGCTGATTGCCTCATCTGCCCTCTGAACAAGATGTTTGATGTCCCTCTCGCAAACAGGCCCGAACTCTTCGAGATTGTCAGCAGGATTTAGTTTGCTTTCGTCTATCGGTTCCTGTCTGGGAATTGCGTCGAAATAAAAACCGCCCTTCGGCATATGACCGCTCGGCGGGACCGTTACATCGCCCTGCGGATGAAGAAACCATCCGCCTTTGCCGTCGGGCGTGACATTAAAATCACCGGGCACAAACACCTCTGTCCCGTCGAAGAGAGTAAACGGCTTCCAATCCTTGTTCTCGAAGCCGAATAACGTCTTGGGCATCAAAACTGCTGAAACATCGATGCCGAGTGCCTCCATCAGCTCATCATCAATCTCGCCGAGCATCTGGAAAGGTTCGACCACCTTTACGCGGTAATCTTTGACTCCTAAAACTGCCTGACGCACTTTCGAAACGGTGCTTGCGGAAATGCCGGTGACATGGGTCGCCCCGAAATCAACACATACCCTGTCAACGCTGTCGCGCGTAAGTGTCTTCGCAAGTCTTTCTCTTGATGTCATCATACAGGTTTCTTAGTTTAAACTTATTTAACTTCCGCAGCAGCAAAGAAACTTAAAAAAAATTTCCGTCTTGCTTGGGTTATAGAACATTGTTATTGACTGTGACTGCTTTGTCAATAGTTTGGCCCTCAAATTATTATACAGAGGACCTAAAGACCTGCAAAAGTTCGATGCCGCTGATAAACCAGCTATTTTTCACATTACATATTTTCAAATTTAAATTGAAAATCAATGTGTATATCAACAAGTGATATAAATATTGTGGAGGCAGCGATATTAATCAAGATAACAGGCTTGTAAGGATGCGAATCTATTAATCTGCTGCTAATTCTCAGGATGAATGCTTGTTTAGGATTTATTGTTCCTGCCGCAGGAGGCGCATTTATGCTTGTTCTTTTTGCTGCTGGGCCGATAACCTGTCCGGTTTCGGGTGTTCCTTATCATCGTCAGCGCTGCTGAGCGGTCTTCGGCAAAATTGAAAACTGCATCCAGCCCCGCCACGTCGAAGATGCATTTTGTTATAACAGCAACATTGCAAAGCACCAGCTTTCGTCCGCCGTCGTTAAGCATGCTTCGAAGCATAAGCAGATTCGAAATGCTCGGTGATGTCAGCACCTGGACGTATGAAAAATCTATTATGACATCGCTGTTTACGTCGGTGCTGATTTTTTCGTTAAAGGCGCCGAGCTCCAGGTTGGCCTTCGGCTCCGATGAGAGCGTCAATATAAGAATTTCGTCCGATAAAGCTTTAACTGCCATTTACAATTTCTCTTTCATTGTATAAATAATCAGTTTCTCTTTCATAACTTAATCGGAAGAAAGACCGTGCGGTTTTAGAAAAAAACCATTTTTAATGCTGATACTTTCGAATTGTTTGACCCCTTTTGCTCATCGTCGCAGGTTTGTTTAGGTGAAAATCAGTGCGATGTTTAAGTTGCCGGCAGCAAAACCGTTACCGTCGTCCCTTCCGCAGGCCGGCTCGATATGCTAAGCGACCCCCCGTTAAGCTGTATCAGGCGGTTTGCAACAGCAAGGCCCATTCCCCTCTTTCGTCCTGCAGGTTTCGCAGAAAAGAAAGGCGTCGTTGCCTTCGCGATTGTCTGTGAATCCATTCCGCAGCCGAGGTCGCTGATTACAATCTTCACATATCCTTTCGCATCAGCTGGTTCTGCAGTAACCTTTATCGGCCCAGCCTTCATAAGATAAGACTCAACGGAGTTACACAAAATATTAGCCAGTGCCTCAACAATCTGGCTTCCATCGACAGCTATATTTTCCAACCCATCCGCTATTACTGACTCAATGCCGAGGTTCTTTTTATTTGTTTTTTCAGCCGCCAGCCTTATCGCATCATCGAGCAGCTTCCTGATTTGGACCCTCGCGGGCCTCGGTTGCGCGGGCCTGGCAAATTTCATCAGGTCACTTACAATTCCGGCGACATCATCGCTGTTTTGCTTTATCTGTAAAAGAATTTTCTTTTTCGCAGGGTCCTGCTCGCTGTCCGCAAGCAATTGTGCCCTCCCCGAAATTACCGACAGCGGATTGTTCAATTCGTGGGCAGCACCTCCTGCAATCTCCGCAACGGTCTCGAAAATATCTTTGCTGACTGGTTCACTGACCGGTTCTCCGGCCGGCTCGCTCCTTTCAATTATCTTTTCAATTATTTTCTCAACAGGCGCTTCTTTTTTTTCGGGTATTTTTATGAGCTGTGAAAAAACTTCGGCATAATTTTCCTGCCTGTTTCGGCTGATTGCCATATTCAAAAAAGCTGCAATGACCATCGAAACAGGTTTAAATCTTTCCTCGAGCCGGCTGTTCGATGTCGGATGCCGCAGCTCAAACGCAAGTATGGCAATAAGCTTATCATCGAAATATAAAGGCATCAGTTTTGTTTTGCTCAAATCAAAATCCGTATCAACCCCCTCCAGCAGCCGGGAAAAACTTTTATCGGCATCATAGACTAAAGATTCCTTCTTAGGAAATTGCCCGTCAAATGAAACCTCAGCAGGCAAACTTACAAAAGAAACTTCTACCTGCGAGAGACTTTTTGCAAGACAGGCTGTGAGGCTTTTTTTGTCCTCCGAAATTAAATACAGAACAACAGGGCCTGTCTGATAATATTTTTGCCAAAGTTTCACAAGATTTTCTGAAAACTCTGCCAGATTGCAGGCAGCCCCGCCGGCAGGCACGAATTCTTTTATAAATCCGATAACACTCGAATCAATTTGAAGTTTCTGATTTTCCGCAGACAAATGCTCGTTTTCCTGCGCAAGCTGAATGGCTGATTGCCGTATGGCCTCGGAGTATTCGAAACCTGTGCCGGATGTGTCCATGCTTAATGCCTGCAACTTCTCCTCGACTGCACGAGAGAGGTCCTGGTATATTTGCTCTAAATGTCCCTTGGTTATCGACAATCTTTCAAGAAGCTGCTGCGGGACTACCGGCGAATCGAAACTTCCCGATTGCCCAATCGAACACAATCTGGCAACAATATCAGCCAGTTGAACTGCCTGTGCTACATCAGAATCCTGAACCATTTCCGGCAGTGCCGACGTATCGGTATGGTGAAGCCAGATTGATGTTACAATCTCCTGCGGCAGGCGCCATTTCTGGGCAAGATGTTTGCCTGTAATAGTATGGTCGATACCGAAAAATTTTCGCTCAACATCGCAGATGCTTGCCGCCTGTGCCCGCGCCTGCTCTACAAGCCGGATAAAGCTTCGCGGCATTACCTCATCGAGAGCGAGCTTGCCTATATCGTGTAAAAGTCCTGCTGCATACGCCGACTCGGCATCGATACCGCAGCCGCTCACCTCTGCAATTAATCTCGCACAGCACCCGACTGCGACGCTGTGTCTGACAAGCTGCTTTCGAAATTCCAAACGCTTTTCTTCATCCTCAGCCGGATAAACAGGTGTTGACAAAAGCGCTTCGCGAAGCGAACGCAGCGGAAGATGCTCGACCGTTTTACTTATCGATGAAAAAATAAATTCTTTCCCGGCCTTTTTCTGCTGCAATCGAAAAATCTGCGCCGCAAGCGCCGGCTCCGTCTCAATCAGCTCAATTAAGCCGGATGGTGAAAGTTTAAACTCATTAAGTTGCTCTATGGCAGGCAAAAGAACATTTCCGAGGGCTGTAAGTGAATCGAGCCGCAGAACAGCAAGCTCGACCTGTTTTGCAATTGTTGTATCAGATGGCTTTTCTTGCATTTATCATAACCTGATTATCAGACACCTCCGGTCTGCTGGAAACTTATACCACTGGTCCGCTGATTTATGAAAGCTGCAGGACCTCGGTAACTTTCGATGTAAGCTCGTTTATGTTAAAAGGCTTTTTTATGAAACCTTCGGCGCCGGATTTCAAAAGATGGTCTATTTCCTCCTGCTTGACCACTCCGCTTACGATGATAATCTTGATATTTTCAAACTCGGGATTTTTCTTTATCGTATGGCACACAACATTGCCGTTCACATCCGGCAGCATATAGTCCAGCAGGATTAAATCCGGCCTGAACCGCTGCGTCTGAATCCCCGCTTCGTATCCGCTCGATGCTGTTTTTACATCATACCTGCCTTCCCGCCCAAGGATATCTACCATCATCTCAACAATCTCGGAATCATCATCCACAATCAGGATTTTTCTCTTGCCTGAATCGAGATAACTGATGGGAATGCTGTTCTCCTTCATAAACTTCAGCAGGCTCTGCCGCGGAATTCTGCGAAACTTCGAGCCGGGAACACGGAAACCTTCTACCCTGCCCGAATCGAAACAGCGGATAATGGTTTGCTGACTCACTCTGCAGATTTCTGCAGCCTCCCCAGTTGTGAAAAGCTCCTTCTCTTTCATTTTACCCAGTCCTCTTCTTTTATAAAATCCATTTCTTTAATGACCTTCCCAAATTTCCCTTTTGCCCCAATTTAACTAAAAAAACCTGTTTGTCAAGCAAAAATTTGAAAAAAATCCATTTTTTAATGTAGATACCCGCCCTTTTATAACCCCTTGCCACCTCTCAGGTTTAAGAGCAAACTGGCGTGTACTGCAAAAATCATAAAATGATTTATTTGTGAAGAATGATGATTTTCTCCATTCTCGTTGTCGTTAGTTTACGGATAATCCATCCATTGCTGAACAAATAGTGCAAGGTCTGTCATATCAACCTTACAGTCTCCATCTAAATCACCATCATAATTCGTCTGACAGATTAAATCCTGTGCATATTTAATTGTGCAATATCCATTGCTTCCGCCCGCCGCAACAACATTGCCGTAATCATCTACTGCAATACCATTGACATGATCTGGTGATTCGTACCAACCACCATCGTGGCGAATCGCCCAAATCTGATTGCCATTAGGATCATACTTAACAGTAGCCCAGTCATATGCTGTTCCAATACCAATACTCGAACCAGATACATAGACATTACCGTTTTTATCTATACCAGAGCAGCTTGCATAGTCATCACTATTTGCCGTACCATTATATCGTGCAACCCATTGCTGAGTTCCATTTGCATCATACTTAACTGTAACGTAATCTTTATTATTATTAGAACCAAAACCGCTGACATAAACATTACCAAGTGCATCCAAAACTATAGACTCAGCGACTTCACTGCTAGAGCCTCCTCGATTATAACGAGCAACCCATAATTGATTGCCGTTAACGTCATATTTAACCGTAGCGAAATCAGAGTTTGTACCGATACCGCTACTTGCCCCCGCAACATAAATATTCCCAAATTCATCCAATATTATACAACGGGCCACATCATCGGTATTTGCCGGGCCGTTATAAATTGCGATCCATAATTGATTGCCATTAGGGTCGTACTTAATTGTAGTATAATCTGCATAAGTGCCGCTGTTTGAGCTTGAGCCGGTTACATAGACATTTCCGCTCTTATCCAACGCCATATCATATGCACGGTCATATCCATTTCTTGTGCCGTTGTATCGACGAACCCACAATTCATTACCGTTAGAATCATACTTAACCGTCGCATAATCGTCGCCTGTATCTATACCTGCACTCATACCGGTTACAAAGATGTTTTCATTATAATCCGGTGCTACACTGCATACGTAATCAGGTCCGTTTGCATCTCCATTATAGACTGCAGTCCATAATTCATTTCCGTCGCTGTCGTACTTAACCGTAACATAATCGTACTCTCTCTCGTAACCTGTTACGTAAACATTGCCTGATATATCAGCAGCTATGCTTTTGCCTCCAAACTCTGCCCCCCATAATTGAACACCGTTCATATCATACTTGATTGTTTTATAGCACGGTTCTATATCGAAACATTCCCGCTGACCGGTTACATAAATATTTCCGAAATTGTCCATTGCGAGCGATTCAATAAAACCGCCAATTCCAATAATATCCCCGTAAGTCTTATCCCATATTTGTTCACCCTCGCAGTTATATTTTATCGTTGCATAGTCGCTCCGCCCAACGCTGTCGCTTATATTGCATGCCAGGTAAATATTGTCATATCCGTCCTTAACCAAATTACAGCCATTTTCATATACACCGCTTTCATTCTCATACTGTTCAGTCCATAATTGATTACCATTCAGGTCGTATTTTACAATAACATAATGTCCGTTTACCGAATTATCCGCACTGTGGCCTGCCACATACACATTGCCGCTATTATCTATAACCAATGAACTTGCTGAATCCGAACCGTGTATGAGACCATCGTATCTTTCAATCCACAATTCATTTCCATTTGGGTCATATTTAACAGTGGCAAAGTCATAAATTGATTCGATTCCGACGCTGTAACCGGTAACATAAACATTTCCGGTTTCATCCACTATTAAATCGCAGGGAATATCATCACTGTTTGCCGGACCATTATAAAACGCTTTCCACAACTGGTTGCCATTAGTATCATATTTAATTGTTGTGAAATCATAATAGCTTGGAGGCCGATAACTTTGTCCGGTTATATAGACATTCGCATTGACATCAATTACCATTGATGCCAAAATGCTGCTGTTATTGACCCAGAGTTCGTAACGCCTGAACCATAATTGATTCCCGTTCGGATCATATTTGATAACTGTATATTTATTTTTTTGTGATTGACTATCATAAGTAGTGCAGCCAACGTACGAATTATAAGAAGTGTCTACAGCTATTGAATTTTTGGAATATTGAACTACCTGGAAATCGCTAAACTTAGATATCCATATCTGATTTCCATTCGGGTCATATTTAATAGTTGTTGCCTGCCGGCCTGTGTTTAAATTAATGGTAAATCCTGTTACATATACATTTCCAATATTATCTGTCGACAATGCCTGGGCATAGTCATCGCCGTTCCAGGTTCCGTTATACCGGGCAAACCACAATTGATTGCCATTAGCGTCGTATTTAACAGTAGCATAATCATACTTTGTGCCGACTCCCTGACTTTGGCCGGTTACATAGATGTTGCCGAATCCATCCTGTGCTAACGCAAGAGGGATATCGTTACCATTCCCAGTGGCATTATAACGAGCCGTCCATAACTGGTTACCGGTGGAATCGTATTTAATGGTTAAGTAGTCACCAAGACTTACCCCTGTTGAATATATATTGCCAAAATTATCAGCAATAATATCATAAACATAGTCATCGCTGGGAGTATTACCATCATAATAGTAATTTATCCATTCTTCTTCGGGTATGCGGTTGCTTGAATTGAACCACTGAGAGGCGAAGAGTGCAAAGTCATTAAAATCTACTATGCCGTCACCGGTGATATCGGGGGATTTTGTAGCAGCGGGACAATTGGTGCTTGCAATCGCAAAAATAACAATGACCAACAAAGATGCTATTGTCTTTTTCATTTTTTCATCTCGGATAATCAGCCTCATATCCCGTTAAATACGGTTAAGTCAGTTCAGATTGATTTCCTTCTCTTTATGATACCAATATACCAGTTAATTCATAAAAGTCAATACAAATTCTTACTATTTTTAACCACAAAAGCCCATAATTTCCAAAAATATTAATATAATTTGATATGATTTTTTTTGTTCTCTTAAATGAACTATCTCGCTTCTCCCAATCCAGCGAAATAGGTAGTAAACCTTGCATCCATTCAACTACTCTCTCTTTTCCCTTCCCTTTTAACTCTTATCCTTTTTTCAATATTTTTTCCTTGAACATTTCCCCTCAATACATATAATCTTTCTTGTGTCCTTGGGGATGGACACAGGGATGGATTCAAAGCCCGACATTGAGAATCAGTTAGAAGCCCTTAAAAGGAGGAAAGAACAATTCTTGATAATATATCCAACTCAAATCTTTGGAATCTGCATAAATCTGCTCGCCGCGGCGTAGTCTTGACGAAGCCGGAAGCCGAAGAATCTCCCGTCTATATACTCGCTACTGTATACTGACTACCGAATACTGCCTTCTGCATTCTTTCCTTGCTTCCCGACATACGCTATCCGCTCCACGCTTAACGCTTAACACTTCTCTCTTCCCCGCATATTCGCTGTTTACCTTTTGCCGGTTTATCTGTAAAATATTATTTGATAACTAAAAAATTCCTTTTAGCCCGTGAAATTATTTTAGGAGAAATTATTTTGGCAAGAGGAGAATCATTAGTCAGACAATGGAACCTGCTCAGCGCCCTGCATGCATATCATTTTGGCATTTGCACCGATGAGCTTGCACAGCGTATAAGTTGCAGCAAAAGACAGGTCCAAAGAGACCTCAATATCCTCCAGAAAATTGGTTTCCCCCTCAGCTTCGAACAGCGGGATTTCGGCAAACGATACTGGCGGCTTGCTCAAAACTTCCTCCAGTCTAACGAAATCTGCCTCTCCGTCACCGAGCTGTTAAGCCTTTACCTCGGCAAACAGCTTCTTGCACCGCTCTCCGGCACCTATATGGCCGACAGCTTCGGCTCTCTTATCGGCAAAATTAAAACTTTGCTCCCCGCAAAGGCCCTGAATTATTTCGAAGAACTCGGCGATACCCTTGTCGTCAAAAGCACAATCTTCAAGGATTATTCCAAACACGACAAGAAAATCCAGCTCCTCAACCAGGCAATCATCGAGGGAAAGGTCCTCGACCTTCGTTACAATTCACAAACCAAAGGAAGCATTTACCAAACCCTGTATCATCCTTACGGCTTGATCTTCTTTAATTCAAGTCTCTACTGCATCGGCTATATGTCTGAATACAAAGAAATCAGGACCTTAAAAATCGACCGCATCGCCGACGTCAAACTCACCAGCAGAAATTTTGAAAAACCGAGCACATTCTCCCTTAAGTCCTATGCACAGGCCGGCTTCGGAATCATCTCCTCCGGCAAACCCAGGACTATAAAAATTAGGTTTACCGGCTGGGCCGCAACAATGGTCCGTGAGCAGAAATATCATTTATCCCAGCAGCCCCTAAAAGATACCCCAGGCGAGGTTACCGTGCAGTTTACCGTGACCGACTCGGCTGAATTAAAACGGTGGGTCTTAAGTTTCGGTAAATACGCAATCGTCCTGCAGCCCAAGTCCCTTATTAAGTCAATTACCGATGAACTCAGGGCTGTTGAAAAACTCTATACCTGAACAATCGATGCCTCGAACAGAATTACCTTCGAAACTTCTACAATAAAAAATAAAAAAAATCTAAAATTTTTCCTTTTCTCAATATACCCCACCTGTAGTTGTTTTTATCACTAATTACCGCAATTCCTTGTTGCTGCGACCAGGCCTGTCACACCTGAATTGAAAAATTTCTTCATAGCTGCGACCATACCTGTCATACCCCCTTTGTATAATCTTGCCGCCGTCAGGATGAAGCGTTTTTCCAGTGAATGTCGCTATGATAAATAATTATCTAATCCCGGAATTAAAAATTTTTTCTGATGCCGCGATATTAAATCCTGTGGGACACAGGAATCTTACGCTGGTGCCCATTGGAGGGAGAGGCACCAGCCGTCTTTTTCTTCCTCCCCTCTACACATTCAAACTTTACCACCCGAACCTGCCCTGTGGATTATTACGGGCTTTAAATCATTTACGACTTACGCATTACGACCCGCGTAACGAGCCTCGCAGCTGTCCGGCGAAGTTTTGACGAAGACGGAAGCCAACCTTCCTTGGTGTCCTACTGACACCCTCGCTGGCTGCTGTATACTGGCTACTGAATATTGACCACGACATACGCACTACGTATTACGAATTTACAGTGAGCCTGCCGAGCCATTTTTTGTTAGCTGTAATGTTCCACGTCAAATTCATTTTCCTCCAGTTCTTCGGCGGGCTTTGCGGTAAAATTGATTTTCGTTTTGAGTTAAGTTATTTATTCACTATTCCAGCCAGCAATTTTTCCAGAAGTTCCATCGGCATACCCATAACATTTGTCAGGCTGCCTTCGATTCTATCAACAAACTTATCTCCCGTTTCCTGTATGGCATACGCCCCTGCCTTATTAAGCCAGCTCATCCCCTTTATGTGCTCAGCAATCTCTGTCTCTGTCATCTTTTTGGGGTGGACGATTGTCGTATCGGCTTCGACGATTTTCATATTGTCGCTTAGCCGCACAATCGCAATCGCAGTTATGACCTTGTGCGAAGCGGAAAAAAGCTTTCGAACAATCCTCTCTGCATCTTTGGCATCAGCAGGCTTGCCTATAATCTGCCCCTTGAAGTCAACGATTGTATCGGCACCAATGACGATATCCTGCGGAAACTTTTTTGCGACCGAATTGGCCTTCGCCAAAGCAAGGATTTTCGCATACCGAAGCGGCTCAATTTTTTCTGTATCAAAAGCCGATTCATCCACATCCGGCTCAACAACAATGAATTTGTATCCTGCCTTTAACAATAACTGTTTTCGCCTCGGCGATGATGATGCAAGAACAATTGATACTTTCGATTTGTCAGTCATAATTCGAATGCAATTCTTAATTTTTCCCGCTGATTCTTCTACAAAAATCCAAAAAAGCTTTATCGGCATTATCAAAATTATTTGCGATATACTGGCCGAACAGCTGCGGCCCGACAGTTTTGTTCCATTGTATTGTCAGCGGCACTTGTCTGTCTGCAGCAATTTTTTTATTTTCTTCAGTGAGCTGCCAATTGCCGTTCAGGCCGTCCGCAAGCAAACGCTTCAAATTTTCCAGCCCCCCGGGGAGGCCGGATTGTTTCAAAAATTGTATAAGCGCATAACACTGGCTGTAAAATGCTGCAACAGAATAATCACCATTGTCGATTGCCAGGCCCGGGTCCATCGAGATCAAATCTTCCAAAGGAATTGTCTTTTTTTCCTCAAGAGATTTTTTGAGTGTGCCGAGCCGATAAGAATTTTTGTCCGGCTCGAAATAAAAAAGGCCGCCTTCATTATTTGCGGTCTCGAACTGCATTGCAATGCCTTCATTGAGCCAGCTCGGCAGCCGGTACGTGAAATGTCTGTCGGCAAACTGATGCCAGCATTCGTGACCCAGCGCGCTGAAGGTTCGCTGCCTGCCAATATCGTAGGCAATGCACACGCCGCTCAGATAATAGGCCCCAGCTTTTATCTTTACAAACATCGGTGCCTGAGAGCCAGCAAAGGTCTTGGTGAAATTCTCCCATTGTCTGCGGCTGGTAAAAAGATAAACAGGAAATTTTTCCGAGGTATTGACCGGCTGGGGCAGCTGCATCTGATAATTTTGATAACAGGTTTCCAAAAGTGCGGGTAATTCACATAAAACAAGCGGCTCTAAAAGCGTTGTATAAATCTGATAGTGCGCGGTCGTCAATACAAGGCCCTTGCCGAAACCATTCTCCCACGGCTGAACACTCTTTAATGATGGAAGCCTCTGGTTCTGCAGATAAGCAGCCATATCGGCTGACGAACGTGGTGTGCGCCTCCGGGCATTTACATCTGTCTTTTGCATTAAGGATGATTGTTCACCGCATCCGGCAAGCAGAACAATTATAACCAGAAAAATTATGGCGCACTTTGCAGTCGTAGTTGGAATTTTGCGGAGCATATTTGTCAGAAATTATTCTCCGCCAATGGATTTGAAAGGTTTCGAAAAGATTTCTGCGGTAAACAAAAAGACATCGGTTCTTTTATCCTTCCAGGCATCGGGAGGGAGCCCTGCCTTGTGAGCGCAGCAGTATGACAGGAATTGTTCCTTCGTCCAGCCGGTCTCAGTTGCCACCTGCGGCAGAAAGCAGCCTGTGTAATGGCCTCGTTTGATATAAATACCGTCGATTCCGAGCCGCAGGCTCAGAGGATTATCAGTTTTTTTCAAGGGCGAAAGGACCGAAATCTCAATATCGAGTTCCTCCAGTTCATCAGGAGTAATAGGGTCGCCAATAAAGCGTGGGTCGCCTGTTGCGGAAGCCTTTGCCATAGCAGCGACAATTTCTATAAGCGGCTGGTCTGCGATGAACTGGCCAATGCAGCCTCGAAGGTCTTCGCCGTTTTTCAACGTTACAAAACAGCCGCACGGCTCATTGAGAATCTGGTCGTCGGACTTCGGCTTCGAAACAGGCCTGCCGGTAATTACTGCTTCGACAGTATCGTGAGCAACTTTAAGGAGTGTCTGTTTTTGCTTATCGTTCATCATTTAAATGATTATATCGACTTTTGATTAAAAGAGCTGATTTATTTTTTTCATGGCATACGCCATAAGAACAAGGAATATGATAACAATAAATGTTGCCAGGTTAAAATATTTTTCGATTACCCGGCGTGCCCTGTGTCCGAGGAAATAGAACAAGACCCCTTCGCCGCCGAACCGCATTGCCCTAAAGACAACACTGACAGCAATGAATTTTACAATCGAGACATTCGCCATCCCGCCAAGCCAGCTAAAGAGCAGATAAGGAACAGGCGTCAGGGCAGCAATGGCGATAGCCCAGAAATCGTATTTGTCGTAAATTTCCAGCGCCTTGCGTGCTGTTTCGCCGAGATTAAAAGAGCCGAAATTTATCATCTGGCAAAACTCGATTACCCTTTCGCCGCCAATGGCAAGCCCCAGAGAAAATGCGATCGTTCCTCCTATCACGGAAAAGAACGAACATATAAGACCATATTTGATTGCCTTTTTCGGATTGCCCAGTGAAAGGCCTATCACCATAATGTCGGCTGGGATGGGAACGAATACAGGTTCGACTATTGCAAGAATAATTAGGGCAAGAACACCGTACTTCGTATCAGCCCAGTGAACGACCCAGTTATAAATCCTTCTGTGCCAATGCCACCATGCAACTTTTTGAACCGGGCTATTCTGTTCTTTAATTTCAGTCAACTTGTTAATCTCCTAAGTATATTGCTGGCTATGCCTGAACAATATCTTTGTCGCTTACACCTTGCAAAATTGCCGAGGATTCGAAAATCCTGGCTGTATTTAATAAAGGCACAGAATGCGCTTTTATAGTTTTTTCCATTGTCCTGCTGTTTTGCAGCGCACCAAGAGCCTTATCATAAATATCAAGCTCAAGTGGACAGGACAAATCCGCATCGCGGACTATGCTTAAAAAACGGTTCTTGTGCTTCTCGGTAAAATCCATCCCTTCTTTGAGGGTATAATAAACTTCATAAAGTGCAATCAGGTATATAATCGCAAGCTCAACAGCAAGCCTGTAGAATTTCAGATAATCGACATGTGTGACATCCTGCTGGAATAGTTCGCTGCCGGTTCTGTTTTCATATTCTTTTTTTGCCTTCTTATAAGGTCCTGCTGCTTTGCATACCCTCAAAGTTAAAAGCAGGTTATCAACCGAGTTTTCAATATCGGCTTCCTCAGGAAAGACACTATAAGTCTCTGCAAAACCCCGCTGCAGAAAATATCTGAACCAGTCCTCAGTGTTCTGGGTGGTCATCGACGGGATACAGTCCGCCCATTCGTTAAACGGCTGCTTGAAGAAATCGTAAGCCTTGCCGCTCTTGTCTTCGAGCCTGTAAACTTCCTGGTAAAGAAAATAATCCTGAAAGACCTCTGCCTCTCGATGTTTGGTGCGGTTATCACCGCTTTTATAATAAGGCCCTGCAATGCTGTTGACGACCGGATGGATAATCTGGTCTGCTGCTATATGCGCCAGATGGCCTGCCACATAAGCAAGCTTTCTAATATCGTCGTCGGATAATTCGATTTTTCCGTTCCTTCTTTCAACATCGCTGAACAAAATCTGTAACAGTTTCAGGACAAACTCGTTGGGCCGGCTTGAGTGTAAATGATAGCTCCAGGGCGATACGCCTTTTGCCTGAACAAATCCGTCGATGGTGATGTCTTTTATGGATGACGACAACTTTGCGTAGTAATATAAATCAGGGCCCACGCTGCCGAGGTTCATATATGCCCTGAATCCCTTCTTTTTTGAACTATCATCGAGCAAATCAGCGAAGGCGGTATATTCTGCAACACCTTTTTGCTGGAGCTTTTTCAGTGCTTTATGTGCGATAAGCATATGCGCTATATTTGCCGGCATCTTTTCGTTCCATTAAAAGCGGACGCAATTTGCTGTAAAAAACACTTTTCCTGACTATAATATTATCGGGTATTAGATATGAAAACCCTTGCAACTTCAATGGATAAAAACAAAAAACAATTTGAGCGTGTCAATAAGGCGCTGCTTGTAAGAGCACCGGCGAAGATAAACTTGAGCCTCCTGATAGCGGGCAAAAGGCCGGATGGCTATCACAATATCGAGACGATTATGGCCAAGATTAATTTCTTCGACGAGCTTTTAATAGAAAAGAGCAGGAAAAAAGAAATCGAGCTTGTCTGCTGCGGGCCTCGGTGGGCGCCGGAGGGAAAAGAAAACCTGATTTTCAGGGCCTGTGAATTGCTCGCAGAAGAATCTAACTATAAGCTGAATGTAAAAATCACGCTTACGAAAAACATTCCTGCTGGGAGCGGCCTGGGTTCTGCAAGCTCCGATGCAGCAGGCATACTAATCGGCGTTAATAAATTGCTGCGCCTGAACTTAGGGCGAAAAAAACTTCTGGAAATGGCATCGAAATTAGGCAGTGATGTGCCTTTCTTTCTCAACGGTCCGCAGGCATTGTGTACCGGCAGAGGAGAAAATGTTGAAAAACTGGAAAAATTTTTTGATTTTTGTGCTATTTTAGTGTTGCCTGACGTAAGTATCTCTACTAAAATGGTTTACAATAAATATAAACATAGCGTGCTCTTATATAAAAAGTTGAATAGGCAGATAAATCAGTTCCTCCGTAAGAAGAGGGTTGATTTAGTTGTTAAGATGTGCGCAAATATGCTGCAGAAAAGTTGCTTTACCA
>Ga0105097_10000221_pt1 | contig 24738 bp, 16 predicted proteins | sample PPLLak12cMay2015_FD_87035 | JGI IMG/M metagenome (GOLD analysis project Ga0105097, IMG submission 87035) | Freshwater sediment microbial communities from Prairie Pothole Lake near Jamestown, North Dakota, USA - PPLs Lake P7 Core (1) Depth... | ecosystem: Environmental > Aquatic > Freshwater >...
AACATCACAGGTGGTCTGATCGCCCGTAAGCTGGGACTGCACGACTATGACATGTCGAAGATATATGAGTGGATGAAAGTCATGCTCAGCGAGATGCGTACTGAGATCAAGCCGCCACAATCTAACCCTATTGCAGCACTGGGAGAGTTCATCAATACCTACATCTCCAACGCACTCGTGGTCAATGGTGAAGTGGATGCCCGCAGTAACCTGATCGCTATGCCGCTGTCTGAGCCCCGTGGAGAGCTACTGATACGCTACGAGCCGGATACTAAAGAGTTGTTCGTTGCAGCTAAGCAGTTCAAGGACTTCTGCGTGAAGCAGCAGATCAACTACCGCTCAACAATCAAAGACCTCACCGACGCAAAAATCTTTATTGAGGGCATGAACAAGCGCATGTCGAAGGGTATGCGGATAGTCTCCCCACCTGTACGTGTCCTGCGGTTCAATGCGGCATCATCTGAGTTTTTACAGCTAGACGAGATACTGAGCAAAGATGAAAGTCGAGACGGTTTCGTATCAGATTGATTGGTCAAGGTTCAGAGTCGGGTACTCCTTCTTTGTTCCTTGCATCGACCACCGCGCAGCTAGACGATCTATCCTAGCCACAACTCGCCGACTAGGTATTACTGTGCTTACGCAAGTAGTGATCGTTGAAGGAATCAAAGGACTGCGCGTCTGGCGAACCTGAGTTACACTGACCACGCAGTTGTTACCATCCTTACCCCCGGCAAGACCGGGGGTTTTTTATTCCTTGGGCTTTTGCTTCTGTTCCCGCGCAGCAAGTTCTCTACGAGACTCACCCAGAGCACCGATAAATATTGGCGCATTCTTCTCAGTAAGCACGACACCTTTGAACGACGAGCCACGTTGCTCGGCACGTTTCTCCAGCGAGTCAGTGATGTTCTCTTCAGAAATTTCAAATGAGGGGAACTTGTTGTTGAACTTGTTGATGTCCTTAATAACCTCAACCATCTCTTTGTTGTTGCCGCGACTGAATTCCCGATCAAGGTTGTTCATCAGTTGCGTGCGCTCATTGGTGATGCGCTGCTCCAAACCAGAAACTTTGAAGTTGACGTACTGCGTATTGGCTAACAAGTCAGAACGGAAACCAATTGATTGCCCAATGAGTTCACCAGTAGTGAAGGCATCCTTAGACATGATCTGCGCACCCTTCACATCCTTAGCGCCCTCGGTAGCGTACTTATGCGCAGCCACGAAGTTTCTAAAGCCAGCGGGCAACATCTTCTCAGTACCCTTCTTGTAGTCACCGTTAGAAAAAGCCTCGAAGGAATCTGCATACGACAAGAGCATGTTTATACCGGGACCTGCGCGTTCAACAGCCAACGCCATGATTTCTTCCCGAACATTTTTGTGTTCTTTGTCGTCACGCATCCAGAGGTTATCCAGCCCCGTGCGGCCACCGATATCCAGACCCGTAAACGCATTGACAGGGCCACGCTCAACGATAGTAGACAGCTTCTCACCACCGATAGTAATGTTACCCAATTGCTCTGGGAGGAATACAGAACGGAACCACAACTGGAAGCTAAGACCTTTTAAGTTAGTTGGAAGCTCGTCTTTGTCCTCTAGCTCTTTCCATGCTACACCCAACAGGCCCATGATCGTGCTAAACATAGGCAGACCAATTGCACCAGCTAGGATAGACGTAGTACCCATAGTACCGAAGAACTTGATCGCAGCTTCACCACGAGTGCGCCCGTCCATAGGAACAACCATCTGCTTGAAGTTGTTAACCAAGAACATGGTTACTTGGAGCGGATACGACATGAACTGAGTCAGTACCTTACCCAATGAAGCCTGCATGAAACGTGGGCGAGCATACATGCCGTAGTTACCCAGAGCTTCATTGGTGTCGTTTACTGCTTCACGCACGGAATGGTCAAAGTCCCCGTGCTTTTTCATGTTCAGCCGGAACGAAGTAAGGAACATCATCTCCCTAGATATACGTTCCGCCGAGTGCATCAGCCCACCCAATACGAGCGCACCGACAGCATCCTTAGCAAGCTGTACCTTGGGGCCACTTAACTTCTCAGTCGGCGAGCCCTTCTGCTCATACAGAGCACGGGCAAATGTGGACTCAGAAACACCATAGGCTGTCATATTTTTAACAGCCTTGCGCTCATCGGGAGTCAGCCCGGAAGCCTGCTCAATCGTAGGTGCAACCCAGCTACGTGTCCCATCTGCATTCTTGCGGTACGTACCGTACTGATTCCAGAACTTCAGCATCTTAGCCATTTCGCGGTTAGCGTTAACTACGCCGTACCGACCCATAAGCACGGGCATACCCGTTTGGAACACACTTATTGGTTGTAGCAGAGCAGAAGATGCACCGCCGAGATAGAAGAAGAACGATGCCTTGTTAAACAGTCCCGCAATCTGATCGCCGACAGTGTCAGTGCTGAAGCCTAATGTCTTAGCTGCACGAGCGTCCATCTCCGTAACGAACGGCTCATTCTCAGGGCGACCAGCAATACTATCTCGCGCAGCGGACAGGGAGTTACGAATCTTCGATGCGTACTTAATACGGGCAAGCTGTGTTGCCATCTTTACAGTAGTCGTAGAGACGTTACGTAGTAAGTCTGTGCTAAAACCAGTAGTACCTTTACGTGTAATAAACTGATTACGGAAGCTCTGTTCCGGCATTGTGTTCAAGTATATTTGGTAGATCGAATCCTTCAGAGCTTCCTTGGCGTCGGGCTCGCCCAGCTTCGAGCTATCAATCGTATCGAATACACCACGCAAGAGCTTGCTGGAGTCAAAAGATGCACGGCGCAAGCTGTGGATGTCGTTACCAACACCGTAATGCTCATCCCCGATCATCTCTTTCAGGTTCTCTTCCTTACGTGCTTCAAAAGCAGCAGCAGACTCATTGGGCTTCTGGTACATGCCTTTATCTGCAAGCGCCCGCATAGCTGCATCACGCCCAACCATAGACTCAAACATGTAAAACTGCCGACTCTCTCCTGTACCAGCACTGAACCAATAGTCGCCCGCACGCACTAATGGGAAGTACGGAGTGATCTTCTTCTCAGTCTCGTACATCTTGCGGAGCTTAATCATTAAGTTTGTCTTCTCTACAGGAGACAATGACGATTCCATGATCTGGTCGTCAAGCAACTTGGTGTACAGGTCCGACAGATTCTCAAAATGCGCCTTGATACGTTTGAACAAAGCCTGCCCTTTAGGGCCAAGTGCCTTGTATGCTGTATCTAGTTTTACACTGCGTTCTTTGCTCGTAGGGTCAGATGGGTCTATCTGTGCAAGAGTGGCGGTAAGTGCTAGATTCTCCAGCTTGGTCTTTAGGCCGACATCCTCTAAGAACGCACGGTGTATGTCTGTAGTCAGAATACCAGAGGCACGCAGAATCGTCTGCGTCATACCACTCATCTTCTGCATCAGATCGTAGGTATTGCGTAGCTCAGGCACGGCGGTGTTGGCCCAGTTGACCAAGAACTCCATCGTCGGCAACTTCACGAGAGCTTCGCGCTGCTTGTTGCTAGCACTCTTCCACAACAGCTTCAGGGCTGGGATAGCCTTCTTCGGGTTACGTGCAATCTGCATCAACTCCAAAGCCTTAGCTGCTGTTTCGGAATCCTTAGACATAACCACTTTGTACGCAGCTACGTCTACGTCTTTGTCGATTTCCTTCTGCGTGCGTACTACTTCCGCTTTAGTTTGATTAGCATCTCCGGCACCGACGCCGACTTGTTTAGTACTTGCAGCGCCCGGTTGAGGGATTGCGGATAGGCTTGGTCCCCGCCCTCCTGCTCCGCCAGAGCCTTCCATTGACTCAGCAGCGCCTGCATTTCGGGCTTGGTAGGAGCCAGAGTCTTTGAGGCGGTTTCCAACAGCTTGGTAATTTCCACTTGAGAATTCCTTGTCTAAGAATGTGAATATATCATTGTTGACACGCAAAAAGTTAGTTAGCTCTTTCTTCACCTGCTCCATGTCGATGCCTTCGTAGGTATCAAGCAAGTTCATGACGCGCTGCATCTCAGACGCAAACGCGGCGTCATGGCTACGTATTCTGAAATGTGCCAGCTCGTGCTGCATAGTGCCCAACAAAGAAACCGCAATTTGACGGGGGGTGTCTTTTAGCGAAGTTGTAGCAGGGTTAATGAACATCGCCTCGAAAGGCAGCATGGTGCTTACACCATAGTACTCTTGATCTAAACTGACGCCTATGCCTGTTTGCGAGAGAGTAGCCCTACCACTTCGAGGTGGTGTATCGTATGTTTCATCCGCAGCGAGAAGCGCATCGCGCAACCGCAAGAATACGGAACCTATGGTGTTCAAATAAGAGTCGTATCGCTTACCGAATTTTGCACGTGCTACGCTAGATAAAGTATCACCTGCCGTGCCCAGTGGGTCCAACTCACCAAATTCCTCAAGGTCAGACGCTATGTCTGAATCATACCCAGTAAGCGTAGTGACAGAACCATCATCGTTGCGTATAGTAAACGTGTTATCGTTCCAATTACGAGTGTAGCTATACCTAGAGGGCATCGAGTTTGCTAGCGCCTCTAAACGCTCATCCGCATCTAGGACTTGTCCCTTCGCGGCCAAGTTATCGTGCACCATAACTCTGGAGGGGTCAATCTCACTCTGAGGTATGGTGAGTTCGTCGATGCGTATAGCAGTATTTTTTAAGTCTTCGCTCGTCAATTCTGGCAACTGCCGATTGTTGACATACAGAATCCCGTCGCGCACTTCTACGTCATCGCCCGGTTTAATTAGCGTGAAGGCATTGGCTGACGGCGGAGCTTTAGGTTCTAATTCCTTTGCCTTCGTGAATGTCCCATCTGCGTTGATATATTGCACAGTGCCGAAGTTCTTAACTTCAGACGCAAAATCTACCTGCCTATACAAAGCAGTTACGTAGTTAAATATCTTGTTGAAATCTTCATTTGCCGCCTTGGAGAAATTCTGGCGATTCAGGTCAAAAGGATACCCGGCATCTTCTGGCTTCACTGTCTGCGCAGGAGATACGTCAACGTAAAACTCACGCTCGATATTTTTTCCTTCCCAACCCGGTTTGTCTTTTAGCGTTTTACCAAACTGCCATAGTCCGTTAGAAAGGATGTGTGTGTTGCTACCGTAAGTTTTGGCCTTCTCCTTACTTACGTATATACGTGCCGTGCCCCATGCAAAGTTTACGTTTGCGAATGGTGTGTAGTCGCTTATGGGGAACGCACTACCCATTTTTAGCGTTCTTGGGCCACGCCCTCTGTCAAAAGTAACCTCGATGTTGTTAAACAACGGGCTGTGAGTTAGTACGTCAGCAACTTCCAAATCGTATTCGCTGAACGGTATTTTTTTGTCTTCACCCGAAGATTCATCCCTGTACGTTTCTGGTATCCGAACAGTGATGGATGTCCCATGTCCGTCAGGGAACAAAGACTTTTTGTACTCCGCAATTGTCTTGGGGTCTGTGGAAGTAGTGATAACTGGGCCACGTTCTGGTTCATCGAGCGCAGCTTTAAGGTCATCCCCAGTAGTCACCATGCGTGACAATACGCCGTCACGTAGAGATATAACTTCGAGTTCTTTGTTCTCGAACAGGAACAACATCTTAGCCACGCCAAGGCCACCCGATGCCCGAGTTGTACCTTTCACAGTACCAGCGATCTGCAAGAATTGATTGCCCATAACGCTAGTCGGCATTCCGGGTCCGTTGTCCACGATAGAAATGGACCTAGTATCTGGGTCTACCTTTATGTCGATCTTGCCCTTGGTTATATGCCAAGGTTCGTTCTTCTTTTCCAAACCTTCTTTTACGGCGTCAAATGAGTTCTGGAACAGTTCTTTTACGGAGACCTTAGCGATATCTTCAGGAGTTCCGTAGAGCTTAGAGCCCAGCATTTTGGCTAGTCGTGCTACGTTAGCCGACGGACGTACACGAGTTTCAGTCCCCTGTATTTCTAGTTTCTGCGCAGACTTCAATATCGTCGGCGCGGCTTTGGCACCCAAGGCCGTTCTCTTCTCCTGCCGTTCGATGAACTTCATCGTGGGGGACTTCTTGGCACCCACCAGCTCCTCAGTACCAATGATTAGATCAGTCAGTGCATTGGTCTCATTCTCGCCCATGCTGAAGAAGTCACGGATAGCAGTAACGAACCGAGTCATGAACGGCACATTGTCCTGCTCACCCCTTGCACCAAGCAAGAACTCCTGCATGTTTTTGTCACTGAGGCCATAGGCCAAGAACTCGTTGATGTCCGTGAATACGGAGCCATGATCTTTAAGCTGCTGGATTCCTTCAGGCAGATCACCAATAGCAGATAGGTTGTCGAAGTGCTCCTTAGCGTTCTTCATTACACGTTGCAAAGCAACAGTAGCCCGAGTGACTGAGTTTGTTGGGGAGAATCCTTGCTTCAGTGCAAGTAAGCCGAGTCGCAATTTTTGGCTAGTAGCAGCGTGCAGCAGCTCATGGAGAACCGTTACATTGTTTGTACCTTGTGCTTTACCAAAGCTAGCACCGCGCACGTAGATGGTCTTTGTGCCGTCGTTGTCGCGCACGTACATGGCACGGGCTTTGGCCCACTCGTCGGAGGCTCGACCAGACTGCAAACGCGCCGGGATAGGGCTGTCTGTCTCAAGCACAACAAACTGCACGCCATTTACGAACCCTCGAATTAGTTTGCCCAGACGCTTCTGAAACGCATCACCTGTATTGATAATGTGGGAGATTGCCTGCACACCGTTGGTGAATTTAGCAAAACGTGGGTCTGCCTTAGTCTGAGATGCGGCGCTCTCAATACTAGAAAGGGTCTGTGGTTGTGCCAGTGCATTGGCGTGTTTAGCGGTAGCGATATCTTCGGCTGTAACGCTGGGGTGTTTTAGCATCTCCGTGATACGTTTACCTAAAGCGGAACGAACACCTGTAACAGCCTGATGCCCAAGCAGTTTTCCAATAGTTGCCTGCTTAGTAGCCTTGTTAGTTATTAAAATTTCAAATTCTTTAGCCAACCGCTCTACAGCGTTATTAGCATTTGTCTGTGCCTTGTTCTTGTCCTTGCGCTCTTGGGCCGCTGCGGCAGATTGTTCAGGAGTCAAAGCGAGCTTAGGCCGACCACGAGGTTTCTTGGCTTCAGCGATAGCAGCCTTGGCTTGCTCGCCTACTGTTGGGGCTGCGGCTGCTTCTTGTCCTTGCGCTTCTGCTTGCTTGGTTTCAGGGGTTTCAATGCCACTTGGTTTTCCTTCTTGGGTTTGTTCATCAGCTAGTTTTAACCTAAACAATTCTTCTGTTTTATTTAGGATTTCGTTGTTTAACGCTTCCCATCTAGCACGTTTTGGCGATTTGGCATTTGGTATGCGTCCGTTTACTGACGACAATGCCTTTTGTTCCATCTCAAGTTTTGTAATTTCTTGGAGGAGTTCCTTTTGTTTTTGGCTGGTATCCGTTGGTGTTAATGCACTTGGTTGTGCTCCTTTTCCCACTGGAGCCCCTTCAGCAGCAGGTCCAGTTGGTACCACTCCTCGCTGTTCAGCTCCGGGAAGTTCTGTGGCTCCTTCAGCACCGACGGGTTGTTTAGCCACTCCAGCGCCTGCTGTATCTGCTCCAGTGATAGCTTCTCCAGCACCGGCTTCTGCTCGTGTGTCATATTCAGCTTCCTGTTGAGCAAATATTTGAGCACGTTGGGCAGCTTCGTTAGGTGGGAAACCAGCAGCGATAAGTTCTTGAGTAATTTCTTCAGCACGATTAGTAGGTAGTGGGGTTGTTGGTACTACGTTAGCAGCAGATTCTTGCTGGCGGGCGGTATCAGCTTCTTCACGGGCCACACGTTGCGTAGCTATATCCAGTGCATCTCCAGAAGAAATACCGCTATCTTCAATTGTTGCTGCCAGTTCCTTGATCTTTGTTTCACGTTTTACTGGAGCAGGCGGCGTGACTTCACCGGGTACTACCGCACCCATCTCACCAAGTTCCATTTCAGGAGCTTCAGTAGTACGGGCTTGAGCTTCAGTAGTACGGGCTTGAGCTTCAGGTGTCAGGAACCCCCTGCTTCGCGCCATGATGTCGGCGAGCCCTTCGGTGCTTGTATCCCGTGTGTACCCTTGACGCTCGGGGGTCATGGCCTTCTTGAGTGCGCTGACACCCTTACCCGCGAGAACACCACCACCCAGCATAACTCCGCCTTGGGCTATAGTAGTCACCATAGTCTCCGCAGCGCCTTCCAAGAACTCTTTAATACCAGCTTCTGGGTTAAATCCGTAGCCCTTATCTACCGCAAACTGTCCGGCGTATGTAAGCTCTTCTCCGGGTACTTCTTTGATGAGCGCACGGGAGAAATATGCTGCGATCTTGTCCGATGGCATACCCTGCGCAGCCGCTTTTATGCCTTTAATACTGTCGCCGAGCCCGAACTTTTCACCCAGAATCTCAAATGCCGCAAACATAGCCGCACGAGTAGCACTACCCGCAGGGTCTAAACCCTTTCGTTTCCCCTCACCGTATTCTTGCCCGAAAGACTGAGCGAACATAGAAGCAAGTACTAAACCTTGAGAACCAGTAACAACACCCCCTACCATTGCAGGCGTTTGTTGCGCGATTGAGTTAACTACATTTTCGATAATAGCCAAGGGTTTAGACTTCTGCTCACCCATACCTTGAGAGAAACGCTCTATAGCTTCAAGACGGCCCTTGTTTGTAGACGTATCGAGGCCGAGCATATCCCCAGCAAACAGGTTGATACCACGGTACCCCTGCTCCAGACCCATAGATGCTTGCTTGCCAGCACGGGATATTGCAAGGGCCATGTCCTGAATAGGAGTCATGTTGGCAGTTGGGCGATAGCCTTCTGATTCAGCGTATTCTGGCGGAGTTTCCTTCAACTGCTCAAAGTCAGGGCGTAATTGTCCAGACAATGCTTGCTGCTTAGCTAGCCCCTCGGCAATCTCAGGTTGCAGTCCTTGCTCCACGAACCGTGCTGTCTGTGCTTCTAGTCGTGGGTCGAGCTTCTGTAGCGTTGGGGATGTAGTTTGACCCAGCCCCTCGTATCGTTTAGCGATAACCTTAGCAGCACGACCGTATACATCTGGGCGCTTGAGCATATTAGCCAGAGCAGCATTGCGCTTATCTGCTGGCATAGCATTCAGTCTAGCCTCTACAGACTTCACAAACTGGGGCTGGAGCATCTGGTCTTCAGTGTCGGCGAGTTGGGGTATCTGTTTGCCCTCAAGCACAGACGCCTTGCGATCACCTGCGGTAATAGGTACACCCGTAGCCCAATCCCGGACAACATTCATACCCGTGCCGAGCTTGTCAAAGAAACCTTCTTCAGTAGGTGCAGGAGCGGCTGCAACAGGAGCCTTGGGGGTTGGAGCTAATGCAGGGGCAGTAGTTAGTGGTACAAATTTAAGACCCGCTGCTGGTGCTTCAGGTGGCTGTGCCTCCATCGTCGGCATTTGCTTGCGGGCTTGCATAGCCTTATCGTAATCACCACCGGGATTGGTATCCTGCCATTCTTCACGAGAAGGGAGCTTTGCTGTTTGCCCTCCCCCCTCTATGCTGCTACTTTCTGCAATTTGAGAGAGGGGAACGAATTTCATTGGGCATATCCTAAAAGTGTGCCAGAGCTACTTAGTACCTCATGACCTTTACCTGCGACAAGATTCCCAATTGTAGAGCCTGCTGGTGCTCCTGCAACAGAACTTATATCTGGCGCAACTGATTTATTTACAACGCCTTTCCTACGACGAGCACGTTCCGCATCCCGCAACGCATCAACAGCAGCAGCCATACCAGCTTGGTCACCTTTAGCCATAGCTGCCTGATATGCGGGGTCAAGCAGGGGCTTAACCACCTTAGCAATATCTGCTTCATCTTTTAGACGACGCGCTTCTTCTTTATCTTCTGCGCTCTGGGTCAACGTAGCGGCGGTGTCTGCCCGTCTGCCCGGTCCAAAGTCAGATATGGAGGACGATGACCGTATCCGATCTGCTGCAAGACGGAGGCCCATGACAGTAGCTTTAATATTTGGGTCGTTAGGGTTCTTCATAAAAGCAATCTCTGCCGCACCTAGCTGCTCACCAAGTTTTATTTCCTTATCTGTCACAGGTTTGTCAGGCTTAGTAAGTGCCAGCAGTCCTTGCTGCTCAGTGCGCTTACGGTATTGTTCATCCCGACGGAATACGTCGGCAGCGCGTCGGTCTTTCTCAGCCTGTGCAGTCAGTGCAGCAGCATCGCGGTGGAGGCCCATCTTCTCTTTACGCTCGGCATCAGCCAAGTTGACACGCATACTCTGCAAGGCACGTTGCTCAGCCTGTGCTGCACGGGACATTTCTCCAAACGCGGTACCGAATTCCTCTGCACCAGCAGCGAAACCACGAATCGCGTTACCACCTTTTAGCATCGCGGCAGCAGCGCGGAGTGCAGCGATACCTTTACCCTGCTTCAAGTTCTGGGCGTTATCTTCGCTCATCTTCTTAATGTTTGCCCGCTCTTCGGCGTACTGATTCGGACCTGCTTGGTCTTGGAGCTTTTTAAGGTTCGCAGTAAATTCTGCCTGTTGTTCCAAAGGTGTTTGTCCTTTGTACACTTCTGGAGGGGCCATTTGGCTGGCGTACAGCTTTTTCATAAGCTCCGCACGCATTTCGTCAGAGGTCATCTCGGGTACTTCTGGCGCTACGTAAGCATCAGTAAAGTAGTCTGAACTACCACCGCCTTCGGCAAAAGCAACAATACCACCACGGGCCATGCCCTCTGCGGTCGGCATCATCTTATCCATATCTACGGGGACGGAACCAATACCGCGTCGCATAGACGCACGGGCAGCTTTCTCCATTTGGATGACCCGTAGCTGTTCGGCATCACCACGGACCTTCGCCGCTTCCTCAGCTTGGTCAAGTTGTGGGTCCAACAACGTGCGGACGATGCTCTCAATATTCTGTTGGCTGTCAACACTACCACCGTCAGCGAAGAAATTCCTCAGCCCATAAGCACCCATAGCTAATGAACCCGCAGTCTGAGCAAACGATGGGTTAGGTGTAGTGCCGGTAGTTGTAGTAACACTGCCCGGAGTGCCGCGCACCATGCTCGACATGAAGCTCAGCTTGTTATATGGGTCTTGCTGCTGGCGTTGGAAGTCTTCGTAGCTTTGAGTCAGACCTTGCTGCTGCATAGCCTGCTGTTGGGCACCGTAAGCATTTTGGAGGCGGTTAACGTCTACGCCCTGTTGGAATCCTTGGCCTTCGGCTTTCAGTCGGCGTTCTTGGTCAGCGTTAAATTGCTGCTGTGCCTGCTGGAAAGCTAGGTTAGAACCCTGAGCTTGGATGTCACCCTTCTGGGTAGCCAAGTTACGAGCAGCTTCAGCATCCATAATCGCTTGGCGAGAACCACCAAAAGCACCGGCTTGCGCAGCTTGCGCACCTCGTTGAGTACCTGCTATATCTGCTGTACGCTGGGCTTCGCGCTGCTGGATATCCACCACATTCTGCATGTAGGGGTTCATGTATTGCTGGGCTTCTCCACTACCAAACACACCACCTGTAGTGGTAGTAGGGGCCATTTTTGTCGCTGCTTCTTGCGTTTGTTGCTGTAGCGGGCTAAAACCAGCGATGCGGTTGCCTTCGAATGCTTGGTATGGCTGCTTGGTTAGTTCCGATGCCGACTTCAAACCTTGCTCGGCATATTGTTTGAGCCATGGAGGAAGCTCAGTAGACTGCGTCGAAGAGCTGGTAGTACTACCACCGCCCATGTAACCGGAATAGGGGTGCAGCTTGCGTTTCAGGTCCAGAATATTCATAGTTTTACCCCAACAATACGGTATTTTTCCTTGAAGCCATAGCGTTGCCACAGCCTTGCGATTGACTCTCTAGCAGCGCCTTCGATAGCTGTAGCACCCATGGACTTTGCGTAGTCCTTAAGCTGCTGAAACGTCTCTACGCTACTAATTAAATTGCCACTGATAGTGGTAACAAACGCAACCCGATCACTCGGGCGATTAACAAAACTTACAGTGGCGGCACCTTGAATCTCACCGTTATCATCCACTGCAACAATCAGCGACCACTGCCCTAAAGCCACCAGAGTCCGAACTTGGTCTGTGGTGTAGTCCCCATCTGCATACTCTAGCGCGGAGGAGATGAACCCCTCTACTTTGTCCCATGTGTAGTTCACCCATTCGAGTGGAACGTACTGAATTTTCATGCGGGCAGTTGCTTATCGGAACGGCTATTTGCAGCCACTTTACCCTTACCAATAGACTTCTTGCGGTTGGCTTGGATACGGTCCAGCATTGCGTACAGCTTACGTGCACCAGCTTCAGTAGAACCATTACCCAGCTCAGAAACGATACGTGCAGGCACCACAAATTCACCGTCGGCGAGCCGAGCGGGTTGCCTTTTCTTACCAATCGTAGCGGGGATAGAGTCAGACACGCCATCACCGGGGCCACGAAGTAGTCGGCCACCATCAGAGTAAGAGCCGAGGGTAGACAAACCACCTTTAGCGTAGCCCGCCATACCGCCTCTGTTGAAACCGTAACTTCCGCCGTAACCATCCCCACCAAAATCCCCACCAGATTCCCGACTGTCGCCAGCATTACCAGCGTAGCCGCCGCCTTCAATACCAAACCCCATACTACTGTCTACGGTAGGAGCACCTTGACCCTGTGCTTGGGCTGGGTCGATACTCATTGGGCTAGCTGCAAGACCGGCACCGGCAGGGGATGTTGTTCCACCCACACCCGAGTAGCCACCACCATAAGAACCCTTACCTTGTGACACATCGTAGTCAGAAAGTGCTTGCACACCTTTTCTAGCCGCCAAGTCCCTTGCGCTAACTCCCGGAGTATTCAACGACTGTTGCAAACTCAAAAGACTACTAGGTACAAGTCCTTGCAATTTAGCATCAAATGCAGAAAGCGTTGGGTGTTTGCCCATCTCAACAGCGCGTTCTTCAGCCGTCATGTTCGCCCAACCGCCAGCAATCTTACCTGCGGCATCCGAGCCGCCGCCACCTAAAGCAGAGTTACCTTCGTTCAAAGCAGAGAGTCCTGCGCCTGTAGGAGCTTCGCCAGTTGCAGCAGGTTTAGCGGTCTCAGGGAGGTATTGCTTGTACAGAATCTCTCGACCAAAGTCTCGGTTCTGCTGGCCGTAGCCGGGTACGGCTTCTAGTTGCTGCTCAAGAATTGAACGAGTATCAGTAGTGCCACCAGCAGCGTAACCTTGACCCTGAGCGGGGGGTTGAGCACTAGCGCCCTTGTTGGCATAGGCATCGAGACCGGCAGTGATTCCTTTTCCTAGGCTACCTGTGCCAAGAATTGAAGGGAGGATACTGTCTAAATAGCCACCTTGGGCTGGTTTATATGGGCTCATTTATGCCTCGCTGAGAAGGGGTTAGTCGAGTTTATCACGGTGGTTGTCCAGTAGCAATTATTGCGTCGTCAAGTCGTAGAATGCAACTGAACCCCAAGCATCGCCAGAAGGGGTGGCATCCAGTGTACGGATAGCGAGCGTGTAAATGTCACTAACGCCCGCCAAAGAAATACCAAGCTGATTGTCCCAGTTGTACCCCGCGTCAACATTTGCGGCATCCCGACTCTGCGATGTGGCTGTAGCATAACTTTGCGCGACCATTGCGCCACCAGTCATAGCGGTAGCCGTTTGGTCAAAATCTACGTTTGAGGAATTGGTTGCCGCCCACGACGCCCCGGTTAGGGTTGGGTTTTTGAACATAGCCACTTCATAATTCTGCGTCACTGTAGGTAGTGCTTGGAAACCCTTAATTAGCGCCACAGCACCACCCCGGCCTGATGCAAGGCGCACGGATACCAAGGGTACGAACGTGGTCGAGAACCCGGTACGCTGGGTTGTTCTGCGAGCTATGAACTCGTTTGAGGTGGCGTCGTAGCCGCCCTCTGACATGACTGACGAGCAGATTTGCTTCATCGTTGCAGCCACTGCCGAAGTCGAGATTATTTCGTATCGAATAGGCAGAATTGCCGTGGTCATGTAGGTGGTGGAGATGTCGTTGGCGTTGTTGAACGTGTGGCAGATGATGTACACGCCGTTAATGATGAAGCCGCAACGCACCGAGCCGACGCCAAGCCACTCAAAGTCCATCCACAAAATCTGGGACTTGTCCGAATGCAAGGTTAGCCCTGATGGCCCTGAGCCATCCAGCTTGTCGCCGTTCCATGCACTTTGAGGTATCGTCCGTGCATCACTTACCGTGCCCGTTACATATGAGCGCAGTACGAAGGAGTTGACGCCGTCAATGCGCTGGAAGAATACGCCGTTTTCAGTGTTGTAGTACCCTGCACGCTGCGTCAGGTTTAGGTTTTGGCTGGTGTCCATGCAGAAGGTAGCCAACACGAGTAGGCCCTTACCCGGCTGATAAGGAAAACTGCGGAACGTCTGACGTACTACAGAGCCAACACCGCCCGCAGTTACGGACATGTCCACCACCGACTGGTTTACTTGATAGGTAGTTGTCCCTGTCCCTGTCAGTGCAATGTCGTACTGCTGGTCAATCGTGTAGCGGTTTTGGCTGTCGAATAGCGTGTAGGGCTCGCTAACCCGAACGCGCCCGAAGGCATCTGTGTTGGTGCCGCCAATGGATACTGGTATTGTGTCGATAGTTGCCACAAGCTGTCCTACGATGTTGTCGAGTTGGTTGAAATACAGCCGCAGAATATTGTTCAGTTGGTCTATGTATTGCTGACTATATTGAACAGGGGCATTGGGTAAGCGTGGGGCCACGACTCGGTTGAGTTCGTATTCGGAGGTGACGATAAGAGTCATTAGTTACCCCTGCGGCCATCAGCCCGGATGTCAATACGCGGAGCACCTAACTGCCACTGGGTACCCAGCGTGTTAGAACTTAGCTTCATAGACATCTGCCGACCGCGCACGCGGATGTAAATCTGGCCGTTGTAGGTATCCAGATCAATTGGGTACTGCTGTGTTGCGGCGACTACCTGCGACGCCAATGCACTTGTTCCGCCGATTGACAACGGGTTGTTGTAACCTGAACCTGAGTTTTGCAATGGGAGAAGCTGCATAGTCATCTGTGGCACAGTTCCATTTGTAGACCCTCGGAATGTCAAGTCGGGCAATATTCGCCAAATAAAAGCATAGTTATGGCCGTCACCAATATCGAACTGGGCAGTAGTAATTGAGGAGTCAATAGGTTGCAGAACCGCGCCTTCCCCATTATCCACACCACTCTCGTGGTAGACCAAGTTGCTGGAGTACGTAGCTGCAATAGGGTAGCTCCGCAGAGATGAGTCCAGCCAAGCTGTACGGGCCATAGAGCCGTAGTACCAGATATCCTCAGCGTAGTTATAGACTACGTAACGATCAACAGTGTTGCTATTCTGGGTGCAATAGAACCACCAGACCTCATTAAAGCCTTCGTTGGTACTTGCAAAAATCTGGCTAAACTGCGCACGATTGATGTCGTTGTATATAAACTGAAGCAGGTCGCAACGCAGTGTCTGAACCCGACCATCGTACCTATAGAACTTGTCCTGCCCCATCCAATAGGCAACGCCGTTAGAGTACGCTGCCGCATTTATGCTCACAATTGAAATGTTGTCGCTCAGAATCTGAGAGCCCCAGACATATGGTGGTCCAAGGTATTGCAATGAGTACACGGCAGAATCAGTAAAAACCAAAATCTCCTGACGTGACTGGAGAACTGCTTGGATGGCTGAACCGTGAGACAACCGCAGGCTACCCGACTGGTTGGTAATCGCGGGTGTCCAGTTTGTGATGCTCTCTTGGTCAGACCAGCGAAGCACCATTGGGTCATAGATGGTACTCAGGTATTCATTTGTACCGAAACAGAACGTGAACCGGCTAGCATCTGAGACGATCAAGGTGTTTTGAGTTAGAGGCACATTGGATGCGTTTGCCAAGGATGCTACAGGAACAGCTCGTATAGAGATAGTCTGCACGCCAGAGCCAGCCGAAGTTGTGTTGATCGCCGCGCCCCCGTAAGTTGACGATAGGTTGAACGTAGTCGGCGTCAAGTACTTCACGTAGTACACAGTGAAGGGAGTCAACGGTGTCGGCAAAGCCCCGGTAGTCTCGAACATCAAGGCTGTACCATCTGGCAGCGGGGTAGTCGTGTTCGAAGTCAGAGTCACTAAACCGGGCGTGGCGTTGGAAATCGTAATCGTTGTTGGGGCTATCAGTGTCGGTGCAGTGTTGGCATTCCAGTAGTACATCTTCCCTTGCTTTGGGCCAAGGAGTAGATTTTCACCAAAGTTGTACTGGGTCCATAGCTTCAAGGTGGCTTGAAAAGTAGCGCCTAGGCCACCCCAATTACCATCGCCCCATGCAGCAGAACCCCAACCTAGTGCGCTCACCGAAATAGCATCTCCAATGTGCAGTAAGTACGTTGCGTATACCAGTGAACCACCACCGGAACCATTTGCATTAGCTGTTGTCAGCGCCGTCACCGTGTACGTGGTGCCCGTTGGGGTCGAAGTTACCTGATACTCCCCGTTTAGGGTAACATTGTTAACAACAGTAGCACCAGAAAAAATAACAAAGTCGCCCACTTGAGGATGGTAGGCACCATCGGTAACCGTGACAGTACTAGATAGGTTGACCGTAGTGAACGGGCTTGCAGACATCAAGTGCGTGTAGCCAACGGGGGTAATGTCGTAGTACACACCAGTCTGCTCGATGTAGAACTTTGATTCCGTGCCCACACCCACCAAGTTTGCACCCGCCAAAGTCACCCAATTCCAGAGTGATCGGCAAAGCCCAACAAAAGTATTCGCAGACAATCGCGCCCAGCCGCCGATCTTCTCAGGCGTGCCTTGGCGGAAGCGAACCAAATTTGATTCGTAGTATCCACCTTCGTTCGTATACCGAGTGTTTTCTCGGTTAACTCCGGGCTTAAGGACGATCTTCTGTAAAGGCACGGTTTACCTCACGCGGTCATGGCAAGCGCTTCGGTCGTCACAGCGGCTACCCGGTTGGACCAGCCCTTACCGAATGTAGGGAATGTCGGCAGTCCCTTAAGGAACGCCAATCTGTGGGCATTGTAATCTGCCACGAGCTTTTTGGGGTCGATCTGCCCGACAGTAGTTAGCGTCTGGGGGCCAATTACGCCATCTGCTTTAGCACCCACAAGCTCTTGGAGCCATTTTGCTGCGCGTCCGGGGCCAGAATTAACCGCAGCATCGAACACCGCAAGGTCTACACCGTCGGGTAAAAAGTCACCTTGGACCTTATCCCAGTACTTAGCCTTGTACAGGGCAGCAACATCTTCAGGCTTAAGCGCACGCATGGCAGCTTCGGTTACCGGATGGCCGACCCACTCTTCCCAGACCTTCTTAGTAACCCCCAGATTGGTCATGCCGCCGGGGTCGGACGGATGGTTTACATAGCCGCCTTCATGTTTCAGCAGGGCTTGCAGGGCTTCGGCAAAGTTGTTTCTCATTTTCTAATCTTCATTTCTGCCAGCTTCTCAACTGTGCGACCACCAAAATAGGCGAGGAAAACAATCTGGCCCCACTGGCCTAGGAGCTGAACGTAGGACTCCTGTGCCTGATAGCCGAAGGCAGACATAGCTGTGAACAGGAAAAAGGCAATGAAAATGGCGATCAAGGCCATAGGCCGGATGTTCTTGGACAACCAAGAGTCGGCTGCCATGTCTGCTGACCAGCGGGCCGTTACGTTATTTTGCTCCGTCTTGTAGATGTCCGTGGCGTTAGCCATCTCGGCTAGTTCACCAGTCTGAGCCAGCGTTGCTAGTTCAAGTTGCGCCTTGGCCTTAGCTTCAGGGTCCGGGATGAGCTTGTCAATCAGCTTGCCGCCGATGCTGAGTAGTCCGTCTAGTAGCATAAGTTCTCCTTACTTGGTGACTTCGATTGTGATGTTGATTGTCAGGTAAATCAAGATGGATAGCAGCAATGCACCTAGGGTTAGGGCAGTGGCGTCCTTGATCTCTTGCAACTTCTTGGCGTGTGCCTTCTTGGTGCGGGCCTCTTCGGCACGGCGCTCAGCCTGAATTCGGTTGCGCTCTACCATGATCTGGTCCCATATCTGGGCGTTGCCGGTGTAGATCAAATACTCCCGCAGGTCGGCTTCTGCCTTCTTGATTTGGTGCGCTTGCAGAACAAGCTCTGCCGCTCGGGCCATATCTGATTTTTTGACACCGGCCTTTTTGGGGTTGGTGCTTGCGATGGTCAGCGTATCCTTAGCATCAAAGAATTTGAGAATGTCGGTGCTGGCGCTTTGAATGTCCTTACCTAGGGCAATGGCTGCTTTGATACCCTTAACGGCTGCTTGGGCCGCTGCAAAGGCTGTGAACGGGTCAATCATACCTAATCCTAGATTTTGTAGAAGGGACTCCTAAATACCGTCAAGTCATGCGTAATCGGATGCAAATACTGCCCGCTAACCTTAGTCTTCAACGTGCGGAGCATATCCGTAAACGCACCTTGCGTGCTAGTCGGCATCATGTCGTAGAACCACTTATTATGCGGAGCTTTGGCTGATGGAGATATTTTACCCGCAGTGAACCTATCGCGTACAGCTACTACGTGAGGTGGATAAATGTGCTTCAGAAGCGGCACCATGGTAGATTCGTTTACGTTGTACGTACCTGAGATAAGCAGCCGCAGCAGAGCGTTGCTTTGGGCCAAGTTCTTTACCGTCTGCGCTTGTTTCACGACTAATTGGGGTAGGTCAGGGGTCCAGTAGAACAACTCGTGAAACTGATTCTTAACAACCATGTCGGCATTGGCGGAGCCGAATGCAGGAGAAAACACATTCATCAGCATGTTGTCGTTGAACTGAAAATAGTATTCCCCGTTGCGGAAACTAACCACTGGCTTGTCTACTCCTTGGATATGGCAGACTTTCTTGTCCGCTAAGTACAGCGCGTTCCACACTGGGTCTTGGGTGCACATCGCCAGCCTAGCCAAATAGTTCGGGTTTGGGTTTTTCAGCGATGTGTATTGGGCCATCGTATCTTCATGGGTCAGGAACTTCTCAACGTTTACGTCCAAGTCTAAAAATCTGACCACCGTCTTACTATCCCGCAGATGCTCCTGTAGGTGGGGAACCGCAGCAAACTCAATCTCTGAGAAGATATTGCCGCTAGACAGATCGGTCTTGTTTGCCTTGGGCACCATCCGGGCTGGTCGGTACATGACGATTTCGTCTAGGTGGATGTTGTTGTCAATAAACGCATGGAGCGCCATGGCGCTGTCCACCCCGCCACTGAAGAACAGAGATACGAAGTCGTACTTGTCGCGGAGTTGTTGCGCACGCTGCCGGTAGAGTTCCAGTAACGGGGTCTCAACGGGTGTCGCCCAGTCTACGGTACCGAACACATCCTCATTAAAGTCCCACCGAGGCTCACCGCCTGAAATCGACGCATACATGAGTGCGTCTGCCCGCGTGTGGAATTCAGCAGCCCCGACACGATACGTACCTAGGCGCTTGTGCGGGTGCATTACTTGTAGAACTCTTTGCGGAAGTGCTCAATTACGCTATTTGACTCCACTACCGACATTTGCACTGGGGTGTTACTCACTTTATCCATGGCCGCGATGAACTCAGGGTGCTTAGTCAGCGGAACAATACGCTTGTTCATCTCTTCAATGTCGGCGGGTTTATTCTTGGTGGAGGTAGAGATAGCAGTAATGATTTGTAGCTTAGCCGCCGCAGGGTACTGTTTGCTTATGTCGGGTCCAGCAGTAGCGGCAGGGCCGTTGATATGCCCTAAGCTCTTTAGTTTTCCCGCAGCGATAAGCGCCGACAGCGCCCCACCATCAACATACAAATCAAGAGAGCCATCTACAAGCGACGGTACGCCATCAGCCCCCGCCTTAAACGGTATCCAGATAACAGGCGCACCGGCTAGTGCAGCTTTAGCCACAAACTGTAACGAGCTTGAATGGTAGCCAACTGTTATCAGCTTGCCCGCCTTGAGCATCTCTGGCAAACTGCTGAACTTGCTACTGGCACTTGTGCTGAATACTGTAGGGCTGAGTGCTACAACCGACACCATCGTCAGTTGTTTGTGGTCTTCTTCGTAGCCGGGGTATACGCTGGTGTTGATGACGCTCTCGGAAATACCTGAACAGAGCATGGCAAACTTCTTATCGGCCAGCATCTCCTTCATTGCTAACACACCAGCAACACCGGGCTTGAACGCAACCGTACTGGTTGTGCCATACTTCTCATCATATAGTTTAGCCAGTGTTCGGCACGCAACCGTCTGTGTTCCCGTTGGGTTGGGAGAGTAGAACGTCAGAGTATCGGGTAGCGCAGCAAGAGCTGTAGTGCTAGACAGCGCCAACAACGCGGGGACTAGGAAACGCATACTTAGATATTTCCTTGGAGTAGCTCAGTTACAACTTCTTTAATCTTCAGTGTCAGTGCAGCATCATTCGGTGCATACCCAGTAATCGTCGTAGGGACTGCTGCAAAAGAATGCTCAACACCGATAAGATTGGTGAGCGCGGTAGTATCCGCGCTTGTGTCCGTTACTTCCAACTGCGCTAGCTTAAACAGCCAGTCTATTGGTGCCCGCGACTCAATAAACGCGGCTAGTTCTTCGCCCGCTGGTACGGGTACAGGTAAGTCAATGTTGTAATCAGTACGGCACCGTCGAATAACGCCGTCTAAAACATCAGTAGCCAGTATCTCTTCCGATATCTCATCCGAGTAGTAGCGCACAACGATAGAGTGCTGCACTTGATCTACTTCTACAATTTTGTACTTAATCATAGTTTGAATGTGTTAACAAATACAGTCCCATCCTCAAGTGCTTCTATCTCGTGCCACTCTTCGGCAGTCAAGTTTATAGGGCTTGAGTTTTTAGTAATGGCAATCTCTCTACCTTCTTTTCGGATTACGCACCTGCCCGCATGGCATTGCGTTAGGTGTTCATAGGTGTGAGAGTGCTGGGGGAGTCCTTGCCCCTTACCAGCATGGTACGTGCTAATCCATACACCGCCGTAGCTAGTTGCAAATACAGGGTCTACTGCAACGACCATTAAAACGTCTGCACACCTGACGTGACTTGGGGTGCGGGCTCCGCAACAACCTTCTCTACATTAAGTAGAGCTTCGAAATCAGTCAGTGAAGTATCTACATCTGGGTCCAGAAGCGCAGCTTGTGTCTCAAGCCATTTCTTAGGGGCACACTGGTCAATCAACGCTGTAAGTGCATCCCCGGTGGGGGCTGGCAAAGGGACATCAATACTCATATCTGTACGGCAGCTACGAATAACTCCGTCGAGAATATCTGTAGCCAGCATTTCTTCAGTGACGACATCTGAGTAGTAGCGCACCACAATTGAGTGCTCTGCGGTGTTGACTTCGATAACTTTAGACTTAATCATGATGATGTTCCTGTTCGTGTTCCTGTAGCAATCCATGTGACGTTTGCAGCGCCTGAGACGTAAGCACCGATAGCACCAGCAGCGCCTGTAGCACCAGCGGAACCAGCAGCACCAGCAGCACCGCCAGCACCGCCGCTAGAACCACCTATATTGCCGCCGGTACCACTTGAGCCCGCCGTTGCTGAAGCGCCACCTGTACCGCCATTACCCGCATTTGTACCGCCTGCACTGCCTGCTGCTGCTGCGCCTGATGCACCAAAACCCCTACCTCCAGTACCGCCAGTTGTAGGTACACCACATTTGGCGGCAGAAACGCCGCCACCACCGCCACCGCCACCACCGCCAGATCGCGTACCCGCAGCACCGCCCGTACCGCCCGCGCCCGCTAAGCCGCCAGAGAAAGTGTTTAGGTTGTTGATCGAGACAGGGACAGATGCAAGCATGGCAAGACCGCCCGTACCACCCGCACCACCCGCACCACCCGTACCCGCAGTACCGCCTGAACTACCGGAGCTACCTGAAACGCCAGAACCAGTACCGCCAGCACCGCCAGCACCGTTAGCCCCTGTTACACCAGTAGAACCTGCTGAGCCCGTCGTACCTGTAAAACCAATGACGGTACCAGAGTTAACTAGGGTTACACCTTGGGGGAAGTTGCCGTTGATGGTCAGTGCTGTAGCAGCTAGGCTTGATGCGCTGATTGTGTTCCCCGGAGGGATGGTAGCAATTAGCGGAATAGATTGATTCCATCCTGCTGCAACTGCTAGGGTACGCAGATTTCGGTCTGTACCCGTTGTGATATTAAATCTGAATGCCCCAGCTCCGAAGCCGAAGGCTTTTGAACTTGCGGAACCTAGGGTGCTTAGGGTTGGCATGATTATGCAAACTTGGTTTGAGCCGCCAATACAGTGTATGTAGACGCGGCTGTTTTGATAACTGTGATACTGTACAGATCAACGGCGTTAATGTTACCAGCAGTGATAGCTGAGCCACCCTGCCATTTTGGCGTTACCGATACACTGTCAACAGTAAAAGCATTGGGGTAAAACGCAGATGCTGTGTTCGTAACCAGCAAAGCGATAGTCGCGGACTGCCCGATTGCCAATGTGTTGTTCAGTGTAGTAGTGGCGTTCCCACGAATATTCAGCGTAAAGTTAACAGTGTTAGCCGATGTGTAGTACTGAACTGCTTGAGTTTTTAAGTCATACTGCGTAGTAGCTGTAGGGGCTGCTGCTGTGACTGTTGTTGGCTCTACGATGGAGGTCAGCACAGGGGTAGGTGCGAGCGTGTTAACTATTTCGAAGTCGGAGCCGTTCCACAACACAAACGCTGAACCGTTAAACGGGATGGTAATACCAGTAGTTGGGCCAGCGCCAACAATCTTTACCCCGAAACCGCCAGTAGTATTGTTTACGAGGACGAATGTTTTAGATGCCGCAGGGGCAGTAATAGTCCTGACAACTGTACGCGCTCCAGTACACAGTATGATGGCATACTGGGATGAAGTAGCACCCAACGCTGCATTGGTTGTTTTGGTAAGCGTTACATCAGCATCGGTACTTAACGTATTAGTGCCCGCAACCGCTGAATCAACGTAGTTAGTGATGAAGTTGTTAACCGTATCACCCCACGTACCGGAAAGTTCTCCAGTAACTGGAAGGGCCATGCCCAAGAGGGACGAGTATGCTGTTGCCATGTGTTACCTCAAGTTGTTGCGCCTACCATGTAGGTGGTATACATGGCGCTTAGTATAGTCTAATTTATACGCTACGTGCTGTCAATTATTTGCCAGTCTGCGATTTGCTCGTTGTCGATATTTGACATCCCCGCACCCTGCTCATTTTCCACTATAACCCATCCAGAAGCCTGTGGGTTGTCTGTATTAGTCCAGCCGGAGCTTTGAGCGTTGGGTATAACAACCCATCCAGAAGCCTGTGCATCGGGGACGGAAGTCCAATCCGGAGCTTGCGTGTTAGCCACGGGAGTCCAATCGGAGGTCTGCGCATCAGCAACAGGGGTCCAGCCCGGTGTTTGTGGGTTGGGGATAACCACCCATCCAGAAGCCTGTGCATCATCAATATTGCCCCAATTAGGAGTCTGCTCGTCAGGAATCAGAGTCCAGTCGGCATTCTCCGCATCGTCGATGATGTCCCAGTAGGACTTCGTAACCCCAAGAACACCCACGCTACCTGTGGCCTGTATGCCCGATAGGATGCGGTTTTTAAGCGCCTCGATGTATCCCGCAGCGGCCTCAGACGTTACACCCGCGAGTGCAACAGTGCGGTTGTTGCCCAGATTACCAGTAGAACCAATAGCTGTAACGCTATATAGCGTTCTAAACCCAACATCCCCTACTTCGCCGATGATTACTAGGCCGTCACCACCCCAAGTATCTGAACTCCAAGAGCCCTTACCCCAACCACCGCCGATAGCTACAGTAGAGTTAGCAACCGCAGTACCCGCAAAACCAGAAGCGACTACGCCAGTAAGTGCGATAGTTATGCCTGGTGTAAGGGGCGTGGCTTCAGTCTCACCCCAGCTACCAGAACTCCAAGCATTCACACCCCAACCAGCGTCGGCGTTAAAAATAACAGAGCCAAAGGCTTCAACACCTGATAGTTCTGGCGCGTAGACGACCTGACCAACAGAGCCAAAAATATCAGTTCCTGCACCCCATGCGTTGGAACCCCAAACACCTGCACCCCAGCCAGACAGGAGTGCAACGGTTAGGTCGGATGACACAGTACCCGCAAAACCAGAAGTGCTTACTCCGGTAAGCGCAACAGTCGTACTTGGGATAATTGTTGTACCTTCGGTCTCACCCCAGTTACCGGAACCCCAAGCACCCGCACCCCAGCCAGAGAAAATAACAGAGCCAAAGGCTTCAACACCTGATAGTTCTGGCGCGTAAACGACTTGGCCGACTTCACCCTCAATAGCGTTGTCTAGTGCACCGCCCCAAGTATCTGAACCCCAATCGCCTGCGCCCCAGCTAGTACCACCGATGTCTACTGAGATGCTAGGAGTCAGGCTACCAACACTACCAGTGCTGGCTACTCCGGTAGCGTTTTGACTAAATATGACATCGCCAACTTCGCCAGAGATAACGCTGTCTACGCCCCAAGCACCGGAACCCCAAGCACTTACGCCCCAGCCGCCGGTTAAAAGTGGAACGGTAGAACTAGGAGCAAGCGAATCAACTGCACCTGTGCCTACTGCGCCTGTGAGTGCAACAGTGCTATCGGGCGTTACGTCATCTACAACCCCGAAGGCCGCTACGCCTGTGAGTTCGGCCCCCTTAACTACCCCCACATCTCCAACGTCACCGGAAGCGGCTGCAAGAAAACCCCCACAAGTAACTGAGCCCCAAGCACCCGCAAAACAACTATTCA
>Ga0105097_10000222_pt1 | contig 24663 bp, 21 predicted proteins | sample PPLLak12cMay2015_FD_87035 | JGI IMG/M metagenome (GOLD analysis project Ga0105097, IMG submission 87035) | Freshwater sediment microbial communities from Prairie Pothole Lake near Jamestown, North Dakota, USA - PPLs Lake P7 Core (1) Depth... | ecosystem: Environmental > Aquatic > Freshwater >...
CCTTTCTATAATAGTTGATTGATATTTTATTTTTCGTATCCCAGTATTTTAAACATATCTACCGCCGATTGTTCGTTTCGGTAAACATAATCAACAATATTTCCTTTATCATCACGGTCGATAATAACATGTTTTGGCGAAGGAATCAAACAGTGCTTTATTCCGCCGTAACCGCTGATTGCATCCTGATATGCACCAGTATGAAAGAATCCAAGATATAAGGGCTCTTCGTCATCCTCAGGATAGGATGGCAACAGAACTTCCTGATTCAAGTCTTCAGAATTATAATAATCTGAATGATCGCAGCTAATTCCGCCGATGTTAACCCTTTTGTATTCGTTTTTCCATTTATTATAATCCTGCCTATTTTCGGAGTTTAAATTTAAAGGGGTTCCATCTGATGCTAATTTAGTTTTTTTTGCTTTATTATAATCTAAAATCGTTTTATTGTGAATATTTAAACTATCTTGATATGCTAATAATCTAGGATCATTAGGATTATTAGTAATATATGGTTGCACCTTGCCCCCATCAGCAAATTTTCCCAAAAGTGGAGGTGGTCCCAAAGATTTTAACTCTACATCACTATAAACAGGTACAGGGTCTTTAGAGTTATATACAGTATTTAAATAATTTACATACTCTGGATTTTGATTTAATACATTATCCCTTAAATCCATTATTTGTTTTCCATACAAAGGATTTTTTTTCATATTTATTCCTTCCTTTGGTACAGGAACCCCATAAATTTTTTTCATTTTAAATCCATGATAATCTTTTTCTGTGTCTGGAGTTATTAGTTTTAGACCATTGTATACTTGCAATCTCTTTGCTTCATCTTTTATACCTAACCTATCTGCTTCCTTCATTTTAGTTATATAAGCATTAGTTAATGCTTCTAAATCACTTCTTGATTCAAAGTTCTCTGATACATGACCAAGATTTTCATCTGTTTTTCCAAACTTAGTTTCTTGAAAAGCTATTGCTGCTAAATTTTTAACATCTTCTATTGGTAATTTTTTTCTTTTAGCAGACTCTATTATTCCTTTTAAAACATCTAAATCATATTCTCCAGACGTTATGTCAACATTTGGTCTTATTGGCTGCCCACTTGTAGCTAAAACTTTTCTTTTATCTTCAATTTTAAATGTTTTAGGACTGCTTTTTGCAGGAGCAGATTTAGGTGCTGGTTTATTAGTTTTTTCTGTAAAAAACTCTTTTATGGTATCAATAATTCCTCCATCAGCATATTGATTTATTTCTCCCTCTCCTTGTCCATTGTAAAATTGGGATGCCGCTCCTAAACCTATTGCTGCTGGAGGAACTATTCCAAGAGCTCTTTTATTCATTTCTTTTAATAATCCTTTTTTATCTGTTATACTATTTATAAAAGGAGTCATTGTATTATCTAATTCTGTATCTTTTACATAATTTTTTAAAGCATCGTCTAATTGAGATTTTGTTATTTGGAAATCTTGATTTAAAGGTATTTTGTTTTTAAAAGCAATATAATCTTTTAATTGTGCAGCTCTTTCTCTTATCTCGTTTGAAAAATTATAAAAGTTTGATTTTCCTTTTAAATATTTACTTTTTTTATAAGGTAAATTACTAAAATCAAAATATTTTTGCCAATCTGTTCCTTCTTCTAAACTGTTTGCATAATAATGACCAGTTTCATGTGCAGCAACTCTTGCTTTATTAGCGTTATTAAGATATATAGGAACAGCATTGGGGTCGTATGTCCTACTATTTGGATCTAATTTATCAGCATTTATTGGATGTCTACTTACTTCTGTGGCTGTTCTTCCTCCTGTATTTGCCCCTAATTTTTCTCCAGGATAATCAGAAGCAGGGTTATGTCTTTTTACAGCAGTGGTTAATCTTTCTTCTAAATTAGGAGTAAGTTGTTCATTCCACCCTTTTTTATTTTTTTGAGAAAGTAATCTTTCTGCTCTAGCTTGAACAGCTTCTAATTGAGAAGGATATTTAGAAAAATCAACAACATCATCTACAGAAGAAGTTAAATTATTTGTGCGTTTAAAAAGATTACCTGTACCAGCTAAAGGATTTACTAAATTATTTACAAACTGTCCTGCATTTTGTGTTCCAATTCCAGCTAAAGCACCTACAGTTAAAGGTAATCCTACATTTAATGCTGCATTTCCATACTCTCCTTGGTTAATTAATTCTGGAGTTTGAGCTAATCCTCCAGCCATTCCTCCCACCATATTAAGTGGGTTAATATAGTCATCAAAGAAGTTGTCTTCATTTGAAAATCTATATTTACTTTTCATCCCTTCTCCTATGTCATACAAATCTTTTGCATTTGCAGTTTCTAACATAGATTTCTGATTTAACTCTTCTAGCCTTCTTACATCAGCTATCCTTTTTTCTTTAGCCTTTTGGGATTCATTGGCTTTTTCTCTTAATAACCTGTTAACCATTTCCTTATCATCAGAACTGTTGCCTATTGGACTATTCTTATTATAAGTGTTATCTACCGCAACACGTTTGGTTGGGAGTTTAAAATATTGTTTTAATTTGCCCCCATCTTGGTATTCACTAATAGACAATTCCTCAGAGTAGTTATCTAACCACCCTGAAGAATTAGTTTTATTAAGTTTATTTTTACCTTTAGCCATTAACGCATGGATATATTGTAATTAAGAACTGTAAATTTAAGTATAAATTTTAAATTTTCTAAATCTTTGTTATCTATACTGATTCGATAGTTAAAGAAATTATTCTCAAGCCTATCTACTTGGGTCCAATCCTTAGAAAAACTTACATTGGCATTAGGAACTGGAAAAATATCCCCATTCAAAAAATTAATAGTATCGTCTAACACATAGTTAGCCAAGTTGTTACAATATACAACCCCATTTATTATGTTGTGAAATTGATTATTTAATACAACATTCTCCATGTAATCAGCGTTAATAGGAGTTTTTAAGAAAACTTCCCCACTATGTTGTCTGCTAGTCCAAACCTGTAAACTTGTAGGTACTTCATTGGTAATCAATAGCTGACCGTTAACATTTTTATAGGCATCTATTTTCATACCAACATTATTAAGTGTTGTGTATACTAATGGATGATAGGTAAACACTGCGTCAATTAAAGAAGGGTAGTTAACTCCATAGAATTTTCTATAAGAATTAAAGTTATCTTGATGAATATAAACGTCATAATTATCATTCTGAGTAAAGAAAGTGTCTCTATTCTGAAGATACGCCATTGGTAGATACGAATGGAAAGAATAAAATGCCTTATCTTCTGGGTAATAACTAAGGGTAAATCCGTTTGTTTTATCCGTTAGAAGAAGTCTTTTATGTCTATAATCATATCCAAAATAAATCTCCACTGTGGACAAATCTGGGTTTGATTGAGGTATAATAGGCAAATTAGAGTTTGTAGAAGCCCCATAAGAATTAAAGTATGTATTCCATTGGTTTTTAAAGAAGCTGTTCATACCATAAGTAGAAATAGCATCTAATCTTCCCCCTGACATTAGATTTAATGTTTGGTTTTTTAAGTCTGCAAAGAAATATCCAGTATTATTTTGGAATGAAAATCTTTTATCTTGTAATCCCATATATCCTTCATTAGAAGCAAATAATTCTAGAGATTGACTGGATAATAAATTATTAGTTCCTAAATACACTAGATTATTATCTGCCTGTAATTTTGACTCTAATGTAAGTAATTTCCAAACATTATCTGTGGTATGAGCATAAAGTACTTGGCTTTCTTTAAATAAATTAGTTATCTTTCCTTCTTTATGAGGTAGTGTAATAAAATCATTGGGTAAAAATTTACTATAATTTAATTGACTAATAGATTGATTATCTTTAGAAGAAATTGCAATTCTATTGTCAAATTCAGTATCACACTCACAAGTTTTATATGTAGAATTAATTGGTTTAATAAGATTAAATCTCATGCCATTTAATTCATTATAATCATTATTTAAGTTTATGTTATTATCATGGAAATTTTTATATGCATCATTATATTCTATGAATTCAGTTGCATTAGTTGTACAATTATCATTTTTATCATTGCAAAATAGTTCATAAAAATAAGTATTTAAATAACAGTCTTCTGCATATTCAATTTTTCTAGTGGAAAATAATTTATATTTACCATTAGCTAATTTAGGATAATACACTTCATTAAAAGTAGGTCCTTCATATCTTAAATCTAAATTTACATCAGACTCTGTAACAGTGTTTAATAAAGTTATATTTGCTTTTTGAGCTAAGTATAGATTTAATAAATAAGCCCTATTACTTGTTCCTATTATATTATTTATAGTATATTTAGGGTCAAATTTATCTGCAAATGTAGCACTATTATCATCTATAATAGAATCTTCTAACATTCCTGTAACACCTGTTCTTACAAAAGAAAAAGTATTAATATAACTATCTCCATAAAATCCTATCAAACTGTTTTGACCTGCACATCCCTTTAATCCTGTGTCAATAAAAAACATATCATCAATACTTCCATATTGTCTAGGTAAGTTATTTTTTATGGAACCATAGTAAATATACCCTGTATTACAATCATTTAAAATATTTGTAGAAGTAGCATTGTCTAAATAATTTTCTAAAAAATATTGATCGCTACTTGCAGGCATTTCATTAACTCTAATAGAAATGTTTGTCACTGTTACGGTTGAAGTTCCTACAACCAAAGGAAATGTACCTGTATAAGTTATTTGAGTATTACTCTTTACAATAAAAGTTTGCCCGTTTGAAAAAGGGGATGCTGGATTATTTGTAATAGTTATTGTAGAGCCTATAGTGAAAGAATTGGCATAATCAACTACCCATATTAACCCTGGAGGTGCTGTAAAAGTTTGATTTACCCATGTATCTGCTTTAAAATCTAAAGTAGTATCTATAGGAGTTACTGGTGGTCCACTATAATAAGGACTTTGTTTTTCTAATTGATTTAATGTACTATTCCATTTATATTTATCTCCCGCTAAAAAAGGAACAGTAGGAGGAGACACTGCATTAATAGTAAATATTGTTCCGTTAGGATAATCAGTTATTGTTGTAGGAAAAGATGTAGCGGGAGGAATAGGTACTAATATATCAGATGTTAAAGTTGCTGTCTGCAATCTTACCCCTATTCCAACAATTGTCTTTTCTGTAATACTGTCAGATAAATTAGTACAATTACATTTTTTTGCACTAGAATCTGAGTTAAAATATTGTCTAGAAGTACTTACATCATAGTCAATAGTATTACAACTTAAACCAACTTGAGCCAAAGTAAAAGGAGCACCTATTACTTGTAATGTTGTACTATTTATTACAGTAAATTGTCTACCTACTGGACCAAATACAGAACTAGTATTACAACCCCCTAAATTAGATATTGTTACAATTTGCCCTGGAGATAAAAAGGAATTAACAGGAATATTGACCCATGTAATACTAAATACTGTAAAAGTTTGATTATTAAACTCTTTATAATTTTTATTAAATGATAAGTCTGTAGGGTTATTAAAATCTAAATAAAACCCACTTTCTCTGTAAAAATTAACTAAAGAAAAGTCTGAGTTTAAAATTTTATTAAGAATAACATTATCATTTACATAAGAATAGTTATCGGTACAAATGTTTTTAAATTGATAAATAACTTCTGTTCTATTAAAATAGCCTCTACTTCTATCTAAAGTTCCATCCGCCTTTTGGTCATATCCATAATTATATAAATTATAAACTTGTATTGAAGCAGACCTAAATCTACCATCTTTATCTAAAAATGTAGAAGGGTCATAAGTATTATCTCCTATAGTACTAAACCTATCAGAATTTTGACCTCTAACAGAATCTATATAATAACCTGTTGTATTATATTGTTGTTCTATTTTAACATGATTAACATTAACTCCTAGTTGAGAAGATAATGTATTACCCCCATAAAATATTATACCATTATCATAGTGTTTTCCATACCCACAATTTCTTACAAAATCTTGTATAGGGCTAGATCCTTCAATAGTTCTATCTCTAAGATTTGAAAAATAATCCCACTTAGCTCCAGAATTAACATTATGTTTAGGATAAATATAATCTGTGCCATTAAGATTATTTTTAAACATCTCAACAAACCAACCTTTATCTTGTACTGACTTATTAAAAGTGTCTCTCCTTACATATACAATTCTATATCCTGTAACTTTTACCCCATCTGTTTCTTCTAGTGTAGGAAACTCTATATTCTCTAGTTTTAAACCTAAAGGATAAATTTCTAAATTATCATATTTACTATCAAATCTATTTTTATTATCTTCAATAGCAAAATCATCTATTATATTATTGTGGAAAGGCTCAATAGTAGAGTCTGGCATTTTAAATAATGTAATATTTTTTCCTATTGCTTTTCCAGTGCTAGTATCTACAGGATACATATAATCATTAACATCTAATGACCCTGGAGAAGCTCCACATCTTAATATAACAGGATATTTTTCTTCTGATTCAAAATAACCTAAATAACCCTCAGATCTAATATTGTTAGAATCATTATCTATAGTTCCTGAACAAAAATCTGTTACACTAAGGTCTCCTGCAAAATGATTATATGCAGTTCTTTTTGCTGTATTAACTTCTTTCCAATAAACTCTATCATCTGTACAACATAATTTTGTATCATTTGTCTCAGGTCTAGGACCTCCCGAACCTGTAAATTCAGGAAAAGGAGTATATTGTTTATTTATTAAAGGAAATGCAGCAGATTCTGACATATCTTCAAACTCTAATACAATACCTAACATATAATTTTCATCCCTCATCCAAGACTTATGGTGAATAATATGTTCAGGATTTTTATATCCCTTTGTTCTACTTAAATTAATTCTTCCTGTTACATATTTTACAGAAATTTTATTTGCATATTGTTGATAATCAACATTTCTTTTACCTTTTAATCCTCCTAATAGTAAACTATTATTATAAATTAAACCTGTTTTTGCAGATAAATAAAAAGCTCTTTTAGTTAGAACTTCTGCAATATCTACAGTTTGAATAAAAGTAGTATCTCCTTCATACGTTACTGTAGAAAAAATATTTGTAGGTTGCTTTCTTTTAAAAATAAAAGCAGTGGGCACTCCATTAACTGTTTTTATAAACCCTACGTTAATAAAAGGATATTTAGTGTCTACATTATCAAATTTTAGTACAATACTTTTATTTAAAATTTTAGACTCATTCCCATCAATGTACTCATAGGTACCATTTGTACCATCTTCTATTAAAGGTATATTTTCATTTATTATATAATAATTAGTAGTATTACCATCCTCATCTTCATATTGAATAAAAGGTCTATAAACTCCTGCGTCTACATTATAAGCAGCATTTTCTATAAAACTTACATCACTTAAATTAATACAAGTGTCTGCAGTTTTAAATAACTCTAATTCCTCAACAGGACCATCACCAGGCCCTTCTTTTATAAATTTAGATATATTAATATTTCGCACTCTATTTACTGAGTCCCAAAAAATTAATACAACATCTTCACATTCTGTTTTTGTAAAAGATACAGAATCTATATATATTGAAAAATTTAAACCAGGAGAAGCATATAACTTAGTATAAGTATTTAAATTAGGGTCATATAATCCTATTTCATTTGTGTGCAAGAAGACTACAACTTGATTTAATTGCTTAATCAAGTTAGAATGTAAAACTTTTCCAGGCAACTTGATTCTAAATGCATTAGAATATTCTGTGGTGAGAAAATTCTCATCTCCTTCAGAGGATTCTTTCACCATATTCAAAGCTGCTCTGTAGGTATCTGCAGGCTGTGCTTCTGGAGAAGCGTCATCATTCATACCTTTGGTGAAGGTATAGTTTTTTATATCTTGCAAACTTCTTGTTTTATTATTATTTTGCTCTGCCATAGCTTAACTTATTAATATCTTGTAAATCCGTTATTTATTTTCTGAGATTTTCTTTGATCTAAACCATGATATTCGTTAGGAACCAAAAACTGATTTGTGGCTTCTCCCATAGCCCACATTTCTTCAAATGTCTGAGCATTCATGTCTTCTCTCGCTTTAACTTTCCATTTTGAATATTCTCTATCAGATAGTTGGAAAAAGTTTAAATCAGCCCCGCTTCTGCTCTTTCTATATTGTATATAAGCAAACTTTCTTTCTAACGCAGCAATTAAAGCATTTGTATAACTTCCCATATTTGGAACTAATGGAAGACCATCTTCCCCAATTGGTATTCCCAAATATCCAATTAATAAATCAGCCTCTTTAAAGTCTGTTATAATGTACCCATTATCTATAGTAAAAAAGTGTGAAGGATGTAACTGAATGCCTAATTCTCTATAATTTAACAGTGACACCTCATTTTTTTGAGGTTGCAATACCACCCATTTTCTTGGGTTTGTAGCGTACCATTGTGTAAAATCTTGTACTGTTGCAAACTTGAAACCCTTTGCTTTTTCTAGATTATTGATAAATAAATATCCTGCAGTTTCTATGTAGTTTTGTTCACAATTACAATGTTTATCTTCAGGGCATTTACAAACTCTTTTATACTCCCATGTACAGTTTTCATTACCAGGTTCCTGTCTAATGTACTCTGTCAAGAAAAAAGCTTCTTCTTGAGGTCGTATAGGCTGTGCCAATACATATAAAGACTGTCTAAACCCACAAGGAAGCTGTGCTTTGTAATTTCTTACTTTAAGCTTCTGCACTCTTTCTTTATATTGCTTATAGGTTCCAATGTCGTTATAAGCATCTAAAATCCACTCAGTGAGTAGATCTTCGTTAAAGTTTAATTCTGATACCGCAATTTGTTTCCAGTTTTCAATTACAGTGCTTATAGGTACTAATTCTATATTAATCATCGTTTATTATTTTTTTAGCTAATTCTCTATTTAAAAATCTATATGGTTTAAAAATATAATACTTTGTTCTTATACTTTTTCCCCAAGATATTCTATATCTAACTCTATTTGAATGAAAATTTGTATAGTAAACAGTTTTACCTAATTTTTTTGTCATTCCAAAATCTACTATTTTCTTATCAGATTTATAAGCAGTTAAATAAAATGCCCCTAATCCAGGAAGATTCACTCTATTTTTATATATAAGTCTTTGACCAGCAACTTTAAATATTTCTTCTACAACTCTTTTATAGAGTTGCTTGTCCTCAAATTTGCTATCCTTTGCCGCCTTAGTTAAAGAATAAAAAGATTTTGGTTTATTACTTACCCTTCGCATTAGTATTTAAAGTATCGTCAGTTGTACCATCATTTGTAACATCCTTCTTAAAGAAAGGATATACTTTCAGTATCATTTCATTCATAATAGCGTACATAGTTGTAACCAATCTGCTATCTAAAGGAAACTCTGTATCTAATAAATCACACACTGGTCCACATGTAGCTTTAATTACTTCGTCATCATAAAATAAGCCTTCAATTTTTACCCATTGAGGGCTATCTAAATCTGGTACAAATAAATAGCTGTTTTTAATCAAATATTTAAAATCACTTTCTTCTATAAAAGAATATCTTTTAAATGAATTAGAAGACTCTGATAGTATTCTATTGTAAGTGTCTCCCCTATCATTATACACTTTGTTAATCATGTTATTGATAGTTTCAGGTATAGGGTTTTTTGATTTCAACCATTTGCATCCTGAAGGAAGCTTTTCACAACATTCGTTAGTATCTGCTAATTGTAGCTCCACACATTCTAAAGTTTGTAGAGCTAAATTATAATTAAACCTAGGGTCATTTAATCTATCATATAATAACTTAGCTCTAGCTAACTTCATTAAGTGATAGATATATTTTGTAGGAAAATCTGTGTCATCTGAAGGAAGACCATGGTCTATAGGCACCCTATATCCACTTATAATTTCTCTTATTGTCATAATGTTTTATTTTTAATTATACTTAGCTTCTAACCAATTTTTATAACTTGTTGCAAAAATTTGATAAGGCATATTTCTAAATTGGCATAAAGGATGGGAAATAAAGTATCTATAAATTGATATTAGATTTATACTGTTTTCTCCCATATCAACATTGGTTTGGTTGTTATTTATAGTACCTCCTGTAGAATAAAAAAAAGACCCCATACTGTTATATAAATATGTGAGTTAACCTTGCCACTTGTCCAAATTCTTTGTGGTGAATAAACCCTTCTATCGCCTTTGGTACTCCTGTATACCCATTTCGATGGTGCCAGCTATCTGAAGCACTAGGGCTTCTTAAACTTTCAATTGTAACTCCTATATGGTCTTTAGCAGTTTTATGGTGCACATGGTGCGTATAAATATATCTATGCTTACAAGTACTCCATTCTTTGCTTTCGTGTGCCATTAATAAAGGTAAATCCCCTTGCTTTGCCCCATCTCCGTGAGTTGTACCTATTAGGTTATTATGATACTTATAATACTTTCTATGTGAAATAGAACAATCAAAAGTAATATTATCACAGTTTCTAAACCAAGTTTTAATAACATCAGCTAAAAAGAAGCCATTAGTATAGTCATGGTTCGATGGGTTAAATGTGAAATGAACATCTGCCACTGGCATTAACATCATTAATACATCTACATACAACTGCTTGGCTACCAAGAAATTAGAATACCACATTCCATCTGTATCTTGAGGAGTACCAGAAGTAGTCATTCTTTTTGGATTATCAGTGTGCAAAATATCATTTCCTGCTACAAAAACAATTTGGTCTATATTAAATCCTGATGTTTTATCTAAAATGCCTTGTACGCCTTTTAAAACTCTTTCTACCGCAATATTTACATTATATTCATCTCCTGTTTCAAAAGCCATTGCTAATTTACCCACATGCACATCCGCTGGGGAGATTACTAGTAAATGCCCTTCCTTAGAAGGAGTTCTTTTTATGACAGGAAAAGAAGGAGAAAAACTTTGTAAATCTTCTATTAGTTCATTATAGAAGCCATCCTCTTCTTTTTTCTTATATAAAGGGTTAGTGAAGAACATTGAGGCATCTTGTGTTTTTAACCACCCATGCTTTACGTCTTCCACATCTAATCCTAGTTTTTTACTTTCTTGGTAGATGGCATTGAGTTCTTTAACTGTATCTACCATTTCCGTAGGAACCCATACATTAGTCCCTTCATTTATTTTTTCTTTTACAAAAGAATTTTTTCCTGAGTGTTTGAGTAAAAAATTTAATTCTTCTGGACAAAGGTTAAACCCTTCTCTGTTAAGTCTTTTAAGTAAAGTTTTCTTACTCGGTCTTCCAAATTGTAGATAATTTTGATTATTTTCTCTCCAACTTAAAAATCTATTTATTGTTTTTTGTGCTACCATTATTATATTTTTTATGCAAAAGTAATGCTTTTTTTATTTATTGCACATAATTTTTCACAAAAGTAAAAAAAAATTATGATTTTATTAGTTTTTATAAAAAAATACCCCTTGCTCAAAGGGAATCAGCAAGGGGTATCCGATAGAATTGCTCTATCTTTATATTTATCTCACGCAAAGATACTTCTTTTTTTTTAATTCAAAGAAAAAAATGTATTTTTTGTGATTTTTTTTGGGCATAGTTAGAGCATATTAATAGTACTAAAGATTATAGTATATTATTTAAAGAAATAGAGGGTTCTCCCGAGAAAAAAAATCTAGGAAATCAGAATATACTTTGCAATAAACGCATTTATCTTGTTTCTATTGGTAAGTTCGTTCATAAATTTCCATATACATCTCTGTACTTAGGAATATTTACTATCGTGTATTTTAATAGGAAACTGGGAAGCCCAGTTCTTACGTCATTGATCCTATTTTTTCCTCTCCTATCCCTGAAGGTATCTGAATTGTTAATCCTCGGAGGTCCTTACTTATTTAAAACTATCTAGTGAAATCTTATGAACCAGGGTTTCCCCTCAAACGTCAGGCACTAGAAATTTGTCTCAGTGAGATAAATTTGGCACAAATATACAACATTTATTTTATTTGTCAATAGCTTTATTTTATCTTTAGTCCAAAAGCAATACCAACACCAGGTTGTATTCCTTGTGGAGTAAAGGATAGGGTTGGGCCAGCTATTAAAGAAAATTTATTTCTTGCCTGTAAATATTGTATATGTTTCACTCTAACTGTGTCTCTCACAAGAAGGGTTTTGATTAAAGTATCTGATTTAACTATTACTTTATCACAGTTTGTAAGAGATGTTTTTAGGGCTACTACTAAGCTATCACAAACAGAATCTTTGCCTGCAATGTATCTTTCGTCTATCTTATATACAATCTCTTTAGATTTAATGTAATGGTCTTTTACCACATCTCTTTCTACTATCAAGGTGTCTACTTTTCTAGACAAACTGTCTTCTAGTCTTTGTATAATAGCTTCGTTTTGAACAAACTTATCATGTGATAGCCACATATATACTCCTAGTAAAATAATAAGAATTATAAATATGTATTTCATTATTTAACGTATGTATAATATTTAAAGGTTTTTTCTTCTCTATCGATTATTCCGTGAGTTCCACCATTTATTCTTTTAGTAAGGGCTAAAATAGTTTCTTTGGTTACACCTTTATCACATATATCCCAAAGTTTGTTTTTATCAAAAAAGAATTTAGCAGACTCAAAAGAAAGCTCACCTGCAACTAAGTCAGGGTTATTCATAATATCAGGGTTATTCAAATAATCTGAAAATGCTTGATAGTTTGATTTACCAGTTAATTGAAGAGCTCCTCTTCCTCTAAATTTCCAGCCATCTCCTGATGCTTCGTCACCATTTCCCATTCTAGAAGAATAAACTTTGTTAGCAATTTTTTCAGGGTTTCTAGCATACTTAGGGGCAGTGGCCGCTGTAAAGTATTTGCCAAAGATTTTTACCAATCCGTCAGCAGAATAGTTTAAGTTTTCAGAGAACGCTTTAAAGTTTCCAGACTCATGTGCTGTTTGTGCAAAAAAGTGTGCAGCTCTCTCAGGTGTAAACCCATAAAAAGCCATAGCAGCTTTCATTGTTCCAGGGCCAAACGCTCCATCAGCAGTTACCCCAATTTTTTCTTGTAATTTACTCAGACTCATTTTCTTCGTTTTTGTTAGTTTTAATAATATTAGTAATTTTTTCTGTTGCAGCAATTCCAAATGAACCTAATACAAGCACTTCAAATGCTGTAAATATAAATTCATTTACAATCAGCTCTTTGCCTAAATATCCTGTTACAATGTCTACCACTGCAAATAAAGACATCATGATGAAAGCTAAAAATCCTATTACAGATTTTTCATTAATTGAATTGTCATCGCAAAACATTTCTCTTAGGAATTTCATAGTTTTTTATTTTTTTTTTAGAATTAAATTATATTATTTCTACGTTATAGCCTAAAGAAATATATACTTCTTTGGCATATTTTTCAGCACTTTCAATACTTTGAGTTTCAGTTTCTAAAATTTCAACATTAAATGTACCTTGCTGAACATTAGTAAATAAATTGCCTGCACCTGTTTTAAAAGCTAATTTGCTTGCATAAGTACCTACAGCAATTTCTAATTTTTTACCATCAGCTCTACCCGCAAATTCAATTCTACCATAAACTTCTGGAATTTGAATTTCTGTCCCTTGAATTGTAATTGGGGTTTCTTCTGTTGATTTAATTAATAATCCCATTTTATTTTAATTTTTATTATTTATATTAAATTTGCAAGTCCTAGATTACTTAAAAAAGTTGCAATTTCTGCATTTGTAGGATTTGTAGGTAAATTTTGTCTGTATAGTTTTATAATGCTTCCATTCTCTGTACGAAAATGTGGAGCAGCATTTCCTGCTGTTATGTCTGCTGAATATTGTTGGAATGAGTCTGTATTTATTGTATATGTTATTCCTGTTGTATTAAATAATAATAAAGAATTTTCAGGAGTTAACCACATTTGTCTGTTACCTGTTGTAATTGAAGGTAAAGTAGCTGTACTAAATGCTCCATCACCTGATTGGTTACCTTTAAACCACTGAAATCCTGCTGAATATATACCATTTAATCCCCATTTTGTACTATCAACAACAAAGTGGATTTTATTTTGTACATTTGTAAAGGTACCTGCTCTAATAGTTGACCCAATTATAAAACACCCCTTATTTAATGCTTCCGTATTATCACTTGAATTTGTATTATTTGTAGCTAAATGTGTTCTTGTTATGGATGAAGCAGTTTGTGTTGAAATAGTACGGCTAGATGATGCGTGTGTTATACTAGTATCATGATTTTCTAATCCTATGTTGATTAAATTAGCAGTTACTCTCATTTCTGTTCTTCCTCCAGCTTGAAAAAAAATTCCTGTACCATTTACTTGAATAGTGTCTGCTGTGTTTGCACTATTCCTAACTCTAAATCCTATATCTGTGCTTAGTGCTCCTTGTGCTCTAACATCTAATCTTACATTAGTAGCTGGGGTTGTACCTACTCCTAATCTTTTATTAGTATTATCCCAAAATAAAGCGGAATCTTCTTGAACTACATTTCCAGCTCCCTCAAAAAATATTCTTCCAATAGTTCCCGAAGTAACTGCTGTTGTACCTACTGTAATTCCACCTCCTACTGTAATATTACCCAAACCAAGTAAAGAATCCCCATTAACTGTTTTTATATTAGTTCCGCTTACAAGTAAATCTTGTTTATTGTTTAATGCAGTTTGTGTAGCCGTACTTATGGGTTTATTTGCATCACTTGTATTATCTACATTATTTAAACCTATTGCAGATTTATCTAAAATTTGAAATGTTTTATCTCCTCTCCAATATTCAGAAATAGTACCTTCTGTTATAGCAGGTTCTTTAGTTAATAACCCTGCATTAACTGCATCTACAGTTGGATATTTTATAGAACTAGTAGTTAAGTCATTTTGTTTATTAGCAACATCTTCAGGGATATATTGTAAAGCATCAGTTACATCTAAACTTAATAAATATACATCTCCTTGTCTATTATTAAAAGACCTTACCCCTATTTCTGGAATTTTATTAATCCATGTTTGAGAAGCACTATCATAAGATAACACATCTCCATCTTGTAGATTGTCAAAATTTAAACCTACTAAGTCATCTATATTTGGTGTAGATAAATTATAAAATTTATTATTTTGACTATCCCAACCATAATATTTACCATCTGTTTTAAGATAATAAATATAATATGGTTGCCCAAATTCAGGAAGACTATTTAAGAAATAAACTTGCATCGTCAAATTTTATTTTTTTATAGTTTTTTTTATTTCTTGTGTTCTTATTAAAACTTCTTTTAGGTTTGTCCAAATAGAAAATCCAAATATAGATTTAATATTTTCATCTATACTTTTTGCTTCAACAAAACATAAAGAGAGTGTTATAAATTTAGTTAATAAATAATTGTTTTGATAATGTACTTTTGTAAACTCATTTATTAAGTTATAGTCTATTATAAAAAATGTTATTACTGTTAATTGGTAAAGTAAAAATTTACTTATAATAACACTTGCTTTTCTTGAAGTAACAGATTCCCACCCTTCATTTTTAATAGCCTTTGTAATGCCTAATATAGTGTCTAAAATAATCATAGCTCCGACAGCTAATAATAATCCTGCTATAGGAGAAAAAAAAGTTATTATGGACATTATAAAAGCATTAAAATATTTTCCCATTATTTTTTATATTTAAATTATATAATTTTATTAATTAATAATTAAAAAGGAGGCTCAATTGGTTTCGGTTGGTATTCTATCTTTTCTAAATCTTTTACCCACATAAATTCAGGGTTTACGCAATTATGCATTTCCTCAATAGATATAACCCAATTGTCATTAATGTCTTGTATTGGGTTAAAGTATGAATCTTCGTCAAAAAATTGACCTATTAATAATTCTTTTTGTGTTTCAGTTAATTTATTTACCATCATACGTTTCTGCTTAAATTAGTTTCAAATGTTTCTATTGCTGCTCTTAAATTAGCTTCTTCTGTATCAGTAAGTGAATCTTGAATACTAGCAAATGCTAAATTTGCTAAAGAAAATTCAGTTGTGCCCATATTATTTGAACCTAATAAATAATAATTTGCATTTAAATTAGATTGATTAGTTCCTGTAACAGTTATAGCAGTAGTGCCTGGTCTATAATATTTAAAACTACCTGATACACTTTTACTTAATGTAAAGAAACCTTTTTGTGGTCCAGCAACACTTCTTCCAGATTGTGCAAGACCTAACGTAGAATAATCTAAACCTAAAAATTCAGGATAAAATCTATTAGATACTACTCCAAGACTATTAATTATTCCCATTGGTGAACCTACTATTAATACATTCCTAATGTACATTGAAATAGATTTATTATCATTTCCTAAATGAGTTAAATCATTTAAAAATGTATCTGCATAAGCATTTGACCCATTACTAATTATACCATTAGCATTATGAGTTACTCCTCCAAAAAATTGTAATCTATATGCAGCATTTAAATCTCTAGGGTCTTTTAAATTCCATTTATGAGTACTAGCAGTTCCTCCAACTAAAGGATAAATAGCTTTCATTTTAGTCCAAATACCTGCTGATTTTATTTGAACTACTAAAGTATTAATAGCTCCTGAAATAGTAGGGTCAGTAATTGCAGCAGCAGTTAGGAATGCTTGAGCGTCTGGATCAATAGAAAAAGGTTTTGGCATTAAAGATATTATAGTTCTATAGCTCATATTATGCTTGTGTAGTTACTCCAATTATATCAAATGTGTCATCTGTTGAGTTGTAAACAATACCTAAATAAGTAGTTTTATTTGCAACCGTTGTAGTTGGCAAAGTTACTCCTATAGCTCTATATTTTGTATCGTATGCTATTGACCTTGGAGTTCCATTGTCTTTTATTCTTATTACTAGGTCTTTACCTTGCACCCATGAGCCTGTAGGATTAGCGAGTGTTAATCCAGCAGCTTGAGCTGTTATAACTACTAAATCATTTCCGAATACAGGCGTTACAGTTGCAGAACTTACAAAAAATTGAACACTAGGAGTAGATACAAATCTAGCCCACACCGCAGCTCCTGTACTTGCATCAGAACATACATAAGTAGTATTATCATCTAGTGTCCATAAAGACCCTATTCCATATCCTTTTGTAACATCATCATTTACTGTTGGAGCAGTTGTGAAATTATAAAGTGATTGTCTAATTCCAGTACCATTGCCATCCATTACATAAAGTCTCCCAGCTTCCCACTTTAATTCATAGCCAACTGCACAAATTTGAGCAATACCATTACTTCCTCCAAGTCCTGCATCAATAGTTCCCTCTCTTAATCTTGAACTATTATCAAAAAATAATCCTTGAGTATCATCAAAAACTATATCATTAGCTCCAGATGTATTGCCTACTACTAAAACACTTGATAAGTTTTGACTACCTCCACCACCTGCAGTAACCCAATCTCCCCGTTGATTTAAAACTAAACCTGCATTACCTCCACTAGAAATACCTAAACAATTTTTAATTATACAACAAAAGTTAGCACAACTGCTGTATAATAAATTGTATAGTTTGGTACCTGCTTTGTACCCAAACATTGTTAAAATATCTGCTCTACTTAATCTGTTCATTTATTTAACTTTTTTAATATGTTTTGTTTAATATAAATATATCACTATAAATATTATTACCTGCATTATTGGAACCCCATTGAACAGTTACGTCTAATGTATTGATTATTGTAGTGTCAAAAGTGGTATTATTGATTACATTAAATGCAAATCCTTGAATAGTTGCGTTAGAAGTTTTAGTATAATGAAAACTACCCAAAGAAACAATAGAGGCTACAGTTGCACCGCCTATTTGTCTTATGGTAAAATCAATATTTAAACTCCAAACATCATTCGTTATATTTGATATGGCTTGCACCCCACTATCCAATAATACAACTCCATTTGTTTTAGTTTTTATTCTTATAGTTTGATTGTTTGCTGCGTTTAATACCCCTCCAAAAATAGCTCTAAAACTATCCCCAACTTGAAAACCATTTGCAGGTACACTTAAAGTTCCAACGCCACCGTTAATTAAACTGCTCTCTACACTTGTTCCTGTAATTATTGTACTATTCCCAGTTTGAGAAAATAAACCTGGCATACCCTGTGGTCCCTGTGGTCCCTGTGGTCCTTGAGGGCCAACAAATGAATATGTATTCCAATAAACTCCTAAAGTAGAAGGAGGAATTAATGCATCATTGTTAGCTATACAAATATAATAATTACCAAGATAGTTTACAATATCTCCTATTAAATATTGATTTGTACCTATTCTTGTTGGGTCCCATTCAAATCCTGAAAGTCCTTGTGGGCCTTGTGGACCCTGTGGTCCTTGAGGACCTGAAGCTGGTACCCAGTCTCCTTGTTGATTTAAATATAGAGCTATGTTTCCTGAAGAACTTATCCCTAAGCAATTTTTAATCATGCAACAAAAATTAGCACAACTACTATATAGTAAGTTATATAACTTTCTTCCTGCTTTATACCCAAAAAGGTCTATAATTTTTTGCTTAGTCATTATTTATTTATTATTAGCATTGTCCAACCCATTGAATAGGAATAGCTTGTATATGTTGTGGTACAACACTGAAACTTTGAAGATCATTATTTATAGTACTTCCTGTAAAAGAACCTGTCGCACTTCCACTAAAAGTATGTGAATGCAACCCAGAACAACCAATATTTCCACTAGGGGCATCACAACCACTATCACATCTATCTGTTCCTCTTACCTCTAGTTCATTTCCATAACCTGACTGTCCATAGACATTTGGGTTGTCTCCAACAGGACAATCTGTATTTACTATAAATTGATCTTCTACTAAATAACTTTTATGTCCATGTTTACCTGCCTCATTAGTAGTTCCCGTAACAGTAAAATTAGCATTAGTAGTAAAAGATACTGGAGGAATATTACTATCATCTAAAGTTACTGAATTATTTCCACTTGGGGTTGTAATTGCACTAGGACCATACTTTATAAATGGAAATATTAGATTATTAGTATCTATAACTTTTATAGTGCCATTATTTCCATTTGCAATTGCCCATCCCGCCATTGGCGTATTAGGTAGCCCTAAACCTGATGGAGAAAAATCTGTAAGTAATCCAAAATAAGGAAGAATAGTTTTTGGGGGAACTAATCCACTTACGTTAAAAGTCTTTGAACTAGGGGTTTCAGTTAAAGTAACTCTAGTGGGGTCACAAGCAGTTACAGTAACAGGCTTTGTTAAATTTAAATTATCTACTTGAATTTGTAAAGCAGTTAATTGAGTATTTAATGTTTGTAGCTGAGTACAATAAGCAGACTCAGTGTCTAAAATACTTTGTAGTACTGTTAATAAAGAAGTTTTAGTTAAATTAATACAAGGACTATTTTCTACTAAACTTGACATATCTAATTGACTTTGGATTAATCCAATGCAATTATCAAACTTAGCAATTACAGATGTAAGTAATTCCCCATTAGTAATAGTATTACCATTACAAATAACTAAATCTGGACCTGAATATTGAATTAATCCAGTATTGCTTTCTAAAGGGTTACAGTCTACACACATATTTTTTTATTTAATTAATTAAAAAGTACAGAAAGTAGTATTGTTAAAATTACTTAGAGCCAAATTAGTAACAGTAATTGTACTTGTTTTTATAGAATTGTCAAAAGCGTCATTTGGGTCTACTTTACATGGGGTATTAGCTTCCAATACCACTATCTCTAAATCAACTGTTGAATCAATAGTTGGATTAGCCACTGTTTTATCGTGATAAGTTCCTCCAGGATTTTTATCTACATTTATATACCATAATCCTTGGGAACCATTATAAGTAGCCCAAACACTATTTGGAGTATTTGCTCCCCAAGTTAAAGGCTCATTTGAACCCACTACAGTTATAGATTGGATTGTCTTTAATGCTTGCCATCTAATATTAGACCCTCCTTGAGTAGCAATACAGCTATCTGAAAAAACTACAGGTGTTGCAAAGTATGTAGTTAAATCTTTGTAGCATCCTACATATCCTGTTCCAACACTTCCATTTAAAAATGTTTGTCCTCCAGTATTTTGAGCACCTTGCCATAAATAAATTTGAGCAGTTGCCCCACTTGTATTATTACAACCTACTGAATTACTATATCTTCTAAAATTATCTGCAAAGAAATACTCAGTATATAATGAGAAAGAAAAAGGTGTACTATCTGAACATTTTTGAACCTCTATATTAACTCCCCCTAGTCCAGAAGATTTAGCTTGTAAAACATTTGTAGGGTCTTTATCTACAACCATTGCCCAGCCATTTAATGTTTGGCTATAAGTATTTCCTCCAAAATTAGAAGGGTATGCATTTGAAAAAGTAGCGTTGTTTAAATATACAAAAGATACATTAGCAGTATTTGTTCCTACAACTTTTACAGAATGTATTTTAGAATAATATTCTGTTTTAGTTGACCCTCCTCCAGGATTGTAAACTTCATTACATCCGCAATGAAATTTAATTGGGATTACCCACTGAGTAGTGGAAAAACTTAACATATCTTCTGGTCCAACCTCATAAGAAATATAAGGATCTGAACTTGGATAATAAGAAGTAACCTCTGAAGGGCAACCACAACAAGTTTTATCAAATTCTGTAAGAGCTTCTAATCCCTTATTTATACATTTTTCTGCCATTTTTTTTATTTTTCGTCACAGTCGTTCCAACAGATTCTTAAATTTATAGTTGAATTAGGGTTAATGTCCGCACAGGTTTTATCTACAGTAAGGTACCAAATTCCATCTCTAACTACAGTAGTATAAGTACAACCCGTAGATGATGTTACTGTTATAGAACTAACTTTTAATACTTTACCCGCACAAGTGAATACGTTTGGAATAACTGCTTCATACTTACTTAAAAAAGGATTAGTTTCAGACCAACATAAATCATTTATATTTATACTATAATCGGCTTCATTAATATCATCACAATCAACACATGGTACGCATTCTGAAAGCTCACAAGGAATTGTCAATGTACTATAAAACAAAGTTGGGTCTCCATTGCAATCATCTATGTTTGAAGTTAATTGTAGTTCAATTCCACAAATTTCTGAAATGTCATTAGTTGAAAATTCTATTCTGTATCCTGCTCCATAAGTAGTTATTGTTCCTATTTGAACTCCATTTTTTATTACAGATGCTACAACTCCGATAGTATTTGTCCAACCTGGACAATTTATTGTATAGTCAGCTAGTATGGTAATACCCTCTAGGATTTCATAACAATCAGCTATTGTTACAGTGAAAGCATTTTCTTCTGGACAATCTGCACAACACTCATTTATGTCATTTTTTCCAAAAGTTCCTGAATAATTTTTAGAAACTCCGCAAACTGTATACCCAAATATGACACTAATCATGCCTACTGGCCAAGAACTTTCAGATGAAAGAATATGCCACTTATTGTCTATTTTTACAAATTTTAGTATATTTGAGGTACCCAATGTATTATCAGTGACTACTGCTCCTTCAAAATCAATATCATTTACATTTACACATCCATTAGATGTAATAGTAACTTCTACTGCACCACCAACTATACCTTCATCTGAATAAGGAATATAGCAGTCTGCAAATGTAATATTTAAATCTAGTTCGCAATCTTCACAACACAATGGTATATCACAAGGAAAATCTTTAGTTAATTCTATAGTTTTTACTACTCCACATTCGTTATAATCTACAGTATAATTTATTTCTAAATTTGCAGAAGGTGAAGGAGGTATTTGACCCATTCCAGAAATAGCATCTAGAGGAGCAGCAGGAGGAACAGTTCCTCTGATATTTATGTTAGTTATATCTCTGTTGTATAAGTAATTAAATGTAGTAGCATCATACACTAATACATTTCCAAAATCTTCGGCAACATATATCTTTCCATCTAATACTGCTATTCCTGGAGGACTCACAGCATTTATAGAGAATGATAAGGGTGAACTTGAAGCTACAAGAGCCTTTGTAATATAATTAAATTTTCTTATTATAAATACAGGGGTACTAGTAAAGTTGCCCTGTAACATGTAAACATGTGTACCATCAAATGCAATATCATTTACACAACTATCAACTCCATAAAGAGCAGTTATATCTGAAAATATAGTATAAGTTAAAGTTGAGAAATCGTATTCTCTAATCTCATATTCTGTTGCAGGAAGAAATCCTCCAGGCTGCATTCCTTGAACCCAATCTATTAATACTAAATCATCACTTACTGCTTCTAAAGAAACATAAAAGCCATCTTCATAGTCTGCTCCAGAAGGTTCTGCTATCATTGTAAAGTTAGATAAAACTAACGTATTCCAATCAATATCATATCTGCCTACAAATGAATAATTCATAGGAAATGTTCCTGTAGGGTCTGGTGCTGTAAACCAATTAATCAAAAATATTTTATTGGCAGTTACTGCTATATCGCCATCTCCTGTATTTAAAGGCACTGTAATGTTTCCGTCAACAGGGTGGTTATAAACTACTGTTGGAGGGAAAGTAAGCTTAAAAGTAGCATCTCCTGTATTTACATTATATTCATATATTTCTCTGGCAAATGACTTTCCAAAATATATCTTTCCATCATTTCCACAATTTAAAGCTTTAAAAGCATTTATATCTTTTACTTTTAAATTCCAATCATTATTTGTATCTTTTACTATAGAAATATCAGGACTAGATATATAAATATTAGTTAAGTAATTATTGTAATCAGGAAGTCCTACACAAGAAAAATCAGGGGTTATTTTTAATAAATAATCATCATTACCTATGTAAACCCAACAAGGAGCATATTCTATAGATAAAGTGGGTTCTAAACATGATTCACAATAACTTATATCCTTTTGTATTTCAAAATTACAACCTTTTCCATCTACTATTTTTAAACTAACCTCAAAGTCTGAAACAATATTTCCATTAATCCAATCAAGAAATAACACAGGGTCTGTTACAGTTTTACCACTAGGCAAAGTAAATTTTGTAGTATCAAAAGTCCAATTATATGTAATAGTTCCAAAACTATTAAATATAACTGGAGTTATTTTAATTCCAGTAGGAGTTGCCTCTATGGTAAGAGCGTTAATAAATAATTTACATAAATTATTTACAGTGTCTTCACATATAGTATCGTATTTTGACACACAAATTATCTCTTTAGTATTACAATTTAAACTATTTATATAGTTTTGTATAATAACAGACTCTAATTCTTGAGAGTCAGGTCCAATATGGTCAATAAAATTAATTACCAGTTGTGGTAATGAGCACTTAATTACATCCACTGCAACAAGATTTAGAATTTAATTTATCTATTATAATAGGGTTATTTAAGTATGCAACTATTCTTTCGTATAATTCACACATTTCTGCACAATTACAACCTCCGCAATTTCCAGAAGTAGTTAGTGCTAAATAATATAGATACATATTTTTATTTAATGTATCATCTTCTAAGGCATCTTCTAATAATGAGGCTATTTTACATTTAATAGTACAATCAGCAAAAAAACACTGAGTTTCTTCTATAGTTGAGCCATCTACTAATGTATATATAAGTTTAATTCTATAAACCCCATCTATAAAGTTTACAAGATTAAAAGATGCTGGTCGTAAGTATAAATAATCTAACCCATAAAACCAATTTCCTTGGCTATTAAAGTTAAATAAAAATATCTCAATAGTTGTAGACATATTAAAACTAATAGGAACTATACCTGTAGGTAATCCTGTTATTCTAAGTTCATTGCCAACAAGTATAACACTTAAACCAACAGTACTTAATCCATTGTTTGTCAACAAATCAGTTATTGCAGTTAAGTAATCTCCTACTGTAGCAGTAGCCATGTCTATATTTAAGTTATCTATAGAAAATTCTTGGCCAGTTATTATATGTTTAAAAATAATTTCATCCAAAATATCATTTTTAGCAATATTCTGAGATAAATTTATTGACCAATAATTAAAATGAGTGTATTGCAATTCCTTTTTAATAGGGGTTTCTCCACAATTAATATTATACTCTAATTCTACTTTTGTAAACTCAGAAGGCATTAATAACAAATTTTCCTTTAATCTTTGAATTGTAGGAGAATCTAATTTAAGGTACTGGCAATTATAGTTTTCTACTGTTAACATTTTTATATTTTTTTATATATCCAATAAATTCTATTGGAAAGTTATTTATATGTTTAATAATATTAAATAGTTTCTATCAGTCTTTTTAGTTTTAATTCATCTAAACACTGTAGACAATATTTATCTATTTCTTGATACTCAATACATTCCTCTATTTCTTCTTCAAGATATTTAGAAGATAGTATTTGTTTTTTACTGTAATCAACTGTAAATGCAAAGAAAGAAAATAATTTTTTATTTTCTAAATATATTTTGACATTTTCTATATCAGCAAGAGTATTGACAGGAACTGGTACAAAAAAAGTACCTACCCAAACTCCATTTGGTTGTGGAAGTGGGGGAAAATCCCACACAAAACTTTTATCAGTTTTAATTATTTTTTTCACTTTCTTTACAAATATCTCAGCTTTAGTTCCTATTATTCTAGTTAAAGTTTTTGTAATTGTATAATCTTCAGTCTCTTCTAA
>Ga0105097_10000225_pt1 | contig 24546 bp, 37 predicted proteins | sample PPLLak12cMay2015_FD_87035 | JGI IMG/M metagenome (GOLD analysis project Ga0105097, IMG submission 87035) | Freshwater sediment microbial communities from Prairie Pothole Lake near Jamestown, North Dakota, USA - PPLs Lake P7 Core (1) Depth... | ecosystem: Environmental > Aquatic > Freshwater >...
GGGCGCTCGTGGCTGGAGCGGTCGGCTAACCACCCGTACCTCGGCTACTACCCCGTGTCCTACTACTGGGGCAAGATCCTCCCAGAGATGGTGCGGTTCCTGATGATCTCCCCGTTCGGGGTCGAGTTCCCCATGGGTGGGCTGGCGGCTGCCAACAAGGTGTGGTCGTCCGTCGCCCAGCAGCGCGAGTTCGACCCTGAGTTCAGGGAGTACATGGAGGAGAACAAAGACGCCTTCCGCGCGTGGTCGATGCTCATCCCGGGCACGCCGTGGGAACTCCCGGTCAACGCCTCGCTGCCCCTGCGGCGGCTGGCTCAGGCCGATCAGGAGAACCGGCTGCGGCAGGAGCGGGGGCAGGACCAGTTGCCCGTTGCCTACGGCAAGATCGCGGAGGATGTGACTGGCTACCTCGGGCTGGGGCCGTCCATCAAGTACGGCTCCCAGATGCTGGGGTTCACGACCGACTCGGCCACCTCGATGCTCAGTGGGGCCTACGACGACCTGAGTGATGTCTTCGCCGGGAACCCACAGGAACCCACTGAGGGACCGTTCATCCCACAGGCCGGAGTGCCGTGATAGCATTCGCACCGATGCCCCCACATGTGGGGTCTACAACAAGGAGAACCCGTGCCCGAGATCGTTGAAGGCACCTCCACCCCGGAGGCCACGGAGACCACGGAGGCTGCTGCCCCCGTCGCCGCTGAGGCCCCCCGTTCGGTCGAGGATGTCGAGGCCATCTGGCAGAAGCGGATTGCCGGGAAGGATCGCGCCCACGCCGCCGAGGTTGCGGAACTGCGCCGCCAGTTGGAGGTCAAGTCCAATACCCCTGCGCCCCCGTCGGTGAACGAGACCCCGGAGCAGCGCCGGATCAGGGAACTGGAGGAAGAGATCGCTGAGGAGCGCAAGACGCGGATCGTTGAGACCCGCAAGGCGCGCTTCCCCAAGGCGACCGAATACCTCGGAGATGCAGTCACAGCCGCAGACGAGGCCAAACTCGCCGGGCTGGAGGCTCTTCTCGCGGGCGAGGAGTCCGCTCCCGCTCCGGTGATCGCCCCCAACTCCCCACCGCGCGGTGCCCCCAAGGGCGCCAAGCCGATGGAGGAGATGACGAAGCAGGAACTTCAGGACACGCTGCGTCAGATCGGCCCGGCGTATCAGGAGTACCTGAACTCAATCCGATAACCATGCCCCTGTAGGGGCAGAAAGGAACCAGCCCCGATGGCAACAACGATTGGTGGCGTCACTACTGGTAGTGATGTCTATGCCGGAACTCTCGCCGGGACCACCGTCGCAGGTACTGGTGGAGTCGCGTTCTCCACCCTCAACGCCCAGATGGCTGCGGTCATCACGAACCTCGTCAAGAAGGAAGTCGTTGACATCCTTCGCGAGAAGGCCGTGATCCTTCAGGAAGGCTCGTACATCAAGGCGAGCCACGTCCCGGGCACCCTCAAGTTCGTCTACACCGCGTTCGCGGACCTCGGTGATGCCGAGGATGTGGCCGAGGGCGTGCCCCCGGTCTCCGTCCCGCTGGCGTGGGACACGATGGAGTTCACGGGCACCCAGAAGGCGAAGATCGTCGCGGTCTCCGACCTCGCGGAACTGCTCAACCCGCACGGTCTCTACAGCAAGGGTGCTGAGAAGATCGCGTGGAACATGGTGGACACCATGGAGAAGGTGGCTATCGCCGCGTTCTCCGGTGGCCTCACCCCGGCTGCGGCTCAGGCCACGGTCGCGGAGAACCTGATCGCGCAGCGCCTCGTGATGAAGACGGCGCTCGTGCCCGAGTTCCCCGAGGGTGGGTACAAGGTCTTCATCAACCCGACTGATCTGGCGGCGGTTCAGGCCGACACCTCCTCGCTCGGGTATCAGGAGTCCATCAAGTACAAGGACTACATGCCGCTCGCCAATGGCGAGGTCGGCAGGTTCCGTGGTCTTCGCTTCATCGAGACCACGCGTGTCACCGCTGGTGATGCGGTCCTCTTCGGCCCGGAGTTCTTCGCTTGGGGCGACTACCAGACGGCACAGGTCTACCGTGTCGCGGCTGGTGGCGACCACGCGGACCCGCTCGCCCAGCGCAGCCTCGTCGGCTGGAAGGGCATGTTCGGCGCCACGGACATCGAGTTCCCGGCGACGAACATCACGGCTGGCCCGAACCCGGAGCAGATCCGGTACCTCGTGGCTGACCTCGCGACGACTGCCTAGATCGTCAGCGCACCCCGTGAGGGGTAGAATGGGGGCCGTGGTGGCAACACCACGGCCCTCTTCGTCTATCTGAGGAGTCCCATGGCCTACACCGACTCGCCTCCGCTCCACTCCGAGTTGAAGGCAACCCTTGCCTCCGAACTGAGGGATCCCGGCCACAACACCTTCAGCGAGGATCACCTCACCCAGTTCATCAACGACGGGATCGTTGAGGTCAACCGGGTCTACCCACTCCACCTGACGGACGACATCCTCCTCGTGCAGGACCAGTTCCTCTACGACACGCGGTTCACCACGGCGTACCGCTGCGAGATGTGGGATGGGGCCACCTTCGTGGGGGTAATCCCCTACAACGACGGTGACTCGGTCTACGGCGGCTACGACCTCCACGGCACGACCCTCTCCGTCCCCCCGGTCCTCGCGACGGAGACCGTCTTCACGACCTACGCCGACCCGGCCCTCAAGTTGACGGGCTACGCTCGCCGCCAGTTGATCCCCTCCGACGACGACGGGACATTCCAGACTGAACTCGATGGCGAGGCTGCGCTGGCCGTGCGCTGGTTCGCTCAGTACCGTGCCTTCACCATGCTCCTCTCCGACCGCTCGCTCTTCAAGCAGTGGCAGAGTGAGAGCAACAACAGCGATGTGTCGATGCCCATGCTGCTCAACCTGTGGCAGGTCGCCCGCAGCGAGTGGGAGCGGCACGAGGCTTCGATGCGGACTCTGCGGAGGGTTCCGGTCGGATCCCCGGTGGTGATCTGATGGACCTCACCCGGCCCATCGTCTACCGTGCCGTCAACTTCAACGACGGGGCCACCACCGTCGATGGGATTGAGGGCACCATCGTCCAGCGCGTCCGCTACGGCGGTGTGAATGGTGTTGGGTACACAGAGAAGAAGGCGACCGGGGATGGCCGCAACGCCAGCGATGTCTATCAGGACTGGCGCACCGTCCAGATCGACGCCGTCACCCACGCCCTGAGCCGTGGTGATCTCTACGACAGGCTGGCGGGGATCATCGCCGCCCTCACCCCGCGTGGGGCCTATGTCGAGTCCCCCGGCGACAAGGGCTTCCTGCCTCTCCAGTTCATGTGGCCGACCGACAGGATCGAGGACTTCGGGTCCGAGATCAACCTCTTCATCAAGGCCCGCCCTCGGGCGCAGCCCGACTTCGTGATCGACCGGGACTCGGCTGGCGGCGACGACAACGACTCCCTCGCCATCAACTGGCAGGTGATCTTCGACGCCATCGACCCGCGTATCTATGTTCTGCCCCGGAACGATACCGATCTGACGACCGCTACTAGTCCAGTCGCACTTGGCAACCGTGGCCTCTACCCAGCCCCCCTCAACGCCTTGCTGGTTGTCCCCGGGGGTTCTGGCGTGACGACCTTCACCCTCACTGGGGCCGGGTCCAACATGACGCTGGTCATCCCCAACGACGCGCAGGATCGCTATGTGCGGGTCTCCTCCATTGATGAGGTGGTCACCTCCCAGATCGGTGAGAACGGGCAGGAGACCCTCGCCATGAGCCTCCTGACGGCAATCACCAATCGTCAGTGGCCCTATGTCCAGCCCGGTGGGGCCGAGACCGTGGCCTTCACCTGTGACAAGACGCTCGGCGCTGGCTCTGTTCTCTTCTACTACGAGGCATTCGCGTAGTGGCGCTCCAGAAGACCTTCGCCTGTACGCGCGACAACAACTCCCGCGCCACATCCAAGACGGGTCGCGGGGGCGATGTCTCCTACTCCCAGATCGGCTGGGGGGTCGGCGGCGGGGTCAAGCAGAGGCACATCGGGTACTTCGACTTCGATGACGACTGGACGAATGTCGGGCAGATCGTCAAGGCGGAACTGGTCCTCACCACCACGGGTGAGGAAGCGTGGTCCTTTGGCCCCACTCCGAAGGTGGTCGTCGGGCGCATCGAGGACAGTTGGACAGAGGGCACCTCTACCACATGGACGAGTGGCGACTATGTGTCCGCCAGTTCAGCCGTGGACCCCGGGATGCCGCCCAAGTACGACATCACCACGGCGAAGAACAACGCCGAGTACCTCGACATCACCCCGCTGATGGAGGTCGTGGCTCCCTCCCGGGTGCTGCGGCGGAACGGGAACCCGTGTGGTGGCAAGGGCTTCCGTGGGGTCAAGATCTGGGGGTACCGCCCCAACGGCAAGGACGACAACGACTACAGGACGGAGTTCCGCACACGGCACGCCTCGGACAGTGCCCGTCGGCCCAAGATCATCCTGACCTACGATGTCGGGAAGGTGGCCCCAAAGGCACCGGCCTTGGGCGCACCGTCCGGGTCCGTGGGGCCAAACACCAAGTTCACGGTGACCTTCATGTCAGATGAAGACACCGACCGCATGGGAAAGGTTGAGGTGCGACTGTGGAACGCAGCAGGGACAACGAAACTCTGGAGCGCCGTCTTCACGGTCTCCGAACCAGAGCGGGACTCGGGAGTATTCACGACCGACTTGCCGCCCGCCGTGGCGGCGGGTACGACCTACCAGTGGGACGCTCGCACAGCGGACACTGGCGGGACATGGGGGCCGTTCGCCTCCAAGAAGTCCTTCACCGTGAACAACACGGCTCCGGTGGTGACCGTGATCGACCCGGCCTTGCCACTCGATACCCTTCGGGACTTCCGGTTCCTCGCGGAGTTTACGGACGCGGACGGCGACTCCCTGAAGTTCTTCCGGGTTCAGGTATCGACGGAGACTGACCCGGGCGGGGACTGGAGTGCGCTGCTCTGGGACTCTGACATCATCGCGCCGACCATCGAGGACATCATCGATGTCCCCTACGGCGGCGGCGAACTCCTCCCTGACACCACCTACGGCTACCGCATCATGGCCGTGGACTCTCGCAACGGTGAGTCGGCGTGGGACTACGGCACCTTCACGACCTCGGCCACCTACATGGTGGAGGGGGACATCGAGGGCAGCACATCCCTGATCGGCTACAACCGCGTCCGCTCCCCCCACCGCATCGTGCTGCGTGTGGTTGACCGGGCAAACTCCCGCAAGCCCGGGGCAGTCACGGCAGTCATCACCGATGCGGCGAACATCGGGGTGTCGTACTTCGGGAACTCCCCGGGCGACTTCTTCTTCACGCTCCCCACCGACCACCCGCAGGTCTCGGCCTGTGAGCCGTACCAGACCCACTGGTCCCTCCAGTTCTACCGGGGCGACCAGTGGGTGGAGAAGCAAGCCGGGATCCTGATCGACTTCGACGCCACGGAGGAGGAGGTCATCTTCTACGGGATCGACTACCTCGGGCTGCTCACCTTCAGCGCGGACGAGCGGTACGACCCACTCAAGCCCGAGAAGTCGTACACCAACGGTGGGAGCAAGTACTCGGATGTCCAGAACTACGCCGTCATCCGTGACCAGATCGATGAGGGCAAGACCCAGACCGGCAGCACCTACGGGTTCATCTCGCTGCCCAGCCCCGGAGTCCTGTGGGATGTGGGCTTCAGCGAGCGGATCAACCTGATCACCACCTTTGCTCCCACCTTCACCACGGTGATGGGCCTCATCGAGTCTCACAAGCAGGGCTACGGTCGGCGCCCCCGGCTGTGGGTTGAGCGCACCGGCAGCACCTCCTACCGCTGGCGGCTGAAGAGCAACTACGGACAGGACCGGCTCAACCTCCGCATCGAACTGGGCGGGATCCTGAACGGATACCGGCTGATCGGCTTCGGTGCTTTCGGCACGGTCGTCCACGGCATCGGCAGGGTGAAGGACGAGATCAAGCCGAAGTACCAGAAGGCTGTCTCGCTCGTGAACGATGGAGTCTCCTCGGCCATCGACATCTGGGGCCGGATCTCCCAGCAGATGGTGTGGAACGACCTGCTGGACGAGAACGACCTGAAGCGCCGGGTGCAGGAAGCGGCGATGCAAGCGGGGAAGATCGGCAAGCAGGTGGCCATCCCCATCGCCGTGGACAACCTTGAGTTCCTCGACGGCTACGATGTGATGGACTCGTTCCCCCTCGTGATCAACCACGGTGTGGTCAACACCGATGCCTACGGCAGTGGGATGTACACCATCCTCGGGGTCGCGTGGAGGCTCTACCCGGACGGGCACACAGATCTGGTCCTGAGCATCACGCCGAAGGAAGACGGGGAGCCGGTAAACCCGGATCTCATTACCGATGGTGATCCTATCCTCTCCGAGAGCGACTGGCAGATCAAGCGCGTTCCGCCCACTCTCCTCGACAGCGGGAAGTACTGGCTCGACCAGACCACGGGCATCACCTACATGTGGGATCAGGACACGGAGGAGTGGGTGATCACCATCGCTGATCTAACATTGACGACACCAGACCCGCCGACCGTTGAGTCCATAGTCCGCAGCGGGGTCCGCGCCATGAGGTTCGTGCCATGAGCAGCATCCGGTCCCGCGAGATCCAGTACACCGCTGAGTGGACTGATGCTCCCACCAACACCATCCCCGACTGGACGAACGCGACCACCATCACCATCGGTCCAGATGTGACCGAGACAACCGTCCCGGCTCTGGGCGGGGCCGACTACGCCGTCCGCCAGCGGACGCTCGATGTCTACGGGCAGGTCTCTGACTGGAGCGCCCACGAGAAGGAGAGCGTCCCAGAAGGGGCCGACTCCCTCGTCAGCGTTGCCACCCCCGTTTGGACGACCACCCCCCTCCCATCTCTGCCCGATGCAGCGTGGCCTCTGGGGTCGCTCATCCTCTACGCCGCCGATGGCATTGTGTACCGCAACGCCGACGACAGCGTCTGGCTGTCCTCGCTCGGGGATGTCGGCCCACAGGGTGACCCCGGGCCACAGGGTGACCCCGGGCCACAGGGTGATCCCGGCGCAGACGCCACGGAACGGTACATGTGGGTGGCGTATGCCGCTGATACGGTGGGCACGGACATCGAAGATACATGGTCAGACGGGCTGGACTACATTGGTCATGCCTACAACAAGACGACCCCCGTCGATCCCAACGCCCCCGGCAGCATCGACTACACGGACTACGCATGGTCGCGCATGACGGGCATTCAGGGTCCGCCCCCTGTCGTACTCGCGGACTACGGGAGCATCGGACTCGTGCCAGCCGGGGAGGCAGAGGGCGACCTTATCTACCTCACGGGTGACAAGAAAGTCTACCGCTGGACGGGGTCCGCGTGGACGGCTGCCGTTGATGTGGCCGACATCACGGCGGGCACACTCTCGGCGGCGATCACACTCTCGGGCATCATCAGGACGAGCGACGAGGGCGCCCGCGTAGAGATCGACAGTGCTGGCATCCGTGCTTACGACTCCTTGGGCGGGCTGGCATTCAGGGTTGCCATTGATGGATCGGATGTCTTCGTCAGGGGGGACATCGAAGCCTCCACGTTGCAGGTTCTGACGGGCGTCTTCAAGGGGAGCATCGTTGCCTCTCCCGGCTCCGTTCACATCGTGGGCGATAGGCTCGTTGTGCCCGCCAAGCCGATGGCAACCAGCGTACTGAACGTGGGCGTGGAGTTGGAGGCACCAACCTACCCGGCCATGAGCGGCTTCGGCGGTGGCTACATCGACGCAGCGGGCGGATCGGACGGGGCAACGGCTTGCTACGTCGGCCTGACTCGTGACCCGGTGACCCGCAAGGGATACGTCACTGAGTGGCGCCTTGACGACGGCTCTGTTGACCGTACAACTGAACTCCTCGGTACGACCTTTGGCGACGGCGGTTTCATCACGCGCATCGGAACCTACTGGTACGTCACCGGCAATGCCTATGGTCTCAGCGGCGACTATCTGTGGCGGTTCGTGCGCTCGACCGGGGCCAACGGTGGCGCCACAGCGCTCACATCCCGGTTCGGGACCACGGACGAAGCGGGATGGCCGGTCAAGACCGATGGAACAGACATCTACATCCTCGGCACGTCCTCGACGGCCAACAACTTCCGTGTGGTCAAGTACAACGCCGCCCTGACGTACCAGTCCACGCTGGAGATCAGCGACCCGACGCCAACGTCAGGCACCAACTTCCTGTACGGGACATGGGCACAGCCCTTTGAGGTCACGTCCATCAGCGGGACCACCCGCTTCTGGGTGGGATACAGCGAGTGGGGGGCCGTCCCCGGCTACGTCAAGAAGTTGATCTACGAGGTGGATGTCTCGACGGGCGCGCTGATCTCCAACACGGAGTTCGACGCCCTTGCCCACACCAACACCGGCCTCTGCTGGGACGGCACGCAGTTCAACGCCATCTCTGGTGGCCTCAACGTCTACCCGTACTCCAACTGGGTTTGGACGACGGAGAGTCCCGTCTACTGGGTTGCTGCCGCGTGGTACGACAGCGCCGGGACGACCCACGAAACGGCAGTCGGGGAGCGGCGCAGCCTGACCCACAAGCGGCGATGGTTCATGCGCGTGGACACGGAAGACATCCCCGTGAACGGGCCGGATGATCCCGACAGCGTCCGCGTCTACATGGAGCGCGGGGCCAGTGACCCCGGTGAGGGCAACCTGAAACTTCAGGCGACCGACTCGCTGACCACCCGGTACTTCTCGACGTTCGCCACGGGCGGCGCGGCTGATGGCGGGGGCACGGAGTTCGACCCCGGCTCGGCGGCAATCATCGAGTCACAGACGGCTGGCTGGGAACTCCACGGTGACGGCAAGGTGGTGATGCCGCCGCCAATCCGCCGCGTCATCACGGCGAACAGTGTCAACTGGACTCGCCCGGCTGGCCTCAACTACATCGAGGTCGAGGTGCAGGGCGGCGGCGGCGGCGGCGGTGGTGCCGACAACATCACGACCACCACGGACGGCACGGCTGGCGCGTGCGGTGGCGGCGGGGGCTACGCCCGCTGCATTCTGACGGCAGCGGACCTCGATGCCCTGAGCGTCGATGCTGGGGACGCTGTCTCGGTCGTGATTGGCGCAGCCGGGACGGCTGGCAACACGGCTGGAACTTCCGGCGGCACGGGTGGGCAGTCGAAGTTCGACCTTGCTACCACCTACGGCGGCACGGCCATCATCGGCAACGGTGGGACCGGCGGCGAAGGTGACTCCGCACAGGCCGCGAATGACAACACCTCGGGGGGCTTGGGAGGGACTGGCAGCGGACCGACCGGAACCGTCACGGTCACGGGCGGCGACGGCAGCAACTCGCACGTCCGCGACGGCAAGGTCATCATGAACGGCACGGGCGGCACCGCTGCCCTCGGCGGCGGCGGTCGCTGCGGGAGCAACACGGGCGGTCAGGCCGGTGGCGCTTACGGCGGGGGTGGCGGCGGTGCCTCGGCGTCAGGCAGCGGCACGGCGGGCCAGACGGGTGGGGGTGGCTATCAGGGCGTCGTCATCGTGACCGAGCATTACTCCTGATGTGCGCTAGAATGGACCGATGATGCCGCAGGACACGGAGATGACACCAATCCCCGGACAGCCACTCTCTTGGCGAGATGTCTACCGCGCCGTAACCGAGAGCGAGGTCCGCATCGTGGCGTCGATCAACGCAGCCGTGACCCCCCTCAACGCGAGCGTGGTTGATCACGAGTCGCGCATCCGTGAGATCGAGCGGCTGGGGTGCCCACAGGCAAGGCAGTTCGCGGGGAAGATGGATGGTATCGACGCCAAGGTAACGGCCCTCCACCTACGGGTGGACACCGTGGAGAAGGACGATGTCGCCCTCATGGCCCGGGAGAAGGGCATCCTCGCCACCCTCTCGTCCGCCCAGAAAGTCATTGTCCTTCTGGGCGCGATCTTGGCCGCTGCCTACACCATGTCCAACATCATCGACAAGGTTGCCTCCTGATGGCGCTTCCCGGTGTGTTCAATCAGGTCTCGTGGCCCGGGGTGGGCGACGTTGACGACTGTCAGGTGCTGTCGGCCTTCTGGACGATGGTGGCCACCGGCTGGTCTACGAAGGCTGGCCTTCCCACCGTCAGCAAGTTCCGCTACGAGGCGGGTAACCCCGACGACCCCGGGCGCAGCGACGGGCTGAACAACACCGAGTCCCTGCGTGCCATCAACCAGATCTGGCCCACGGCTGGGGCGCTCTCGTACGTCGGCGGGATCGAGGGGTTCAAAGCCCATCTCCGCGCCGGGAAGATCGCGTCGGTCAGCGTGAAGTCCTCGCTGCTCCCGGCTCGTCTGCGGTTCGGGTTCTTGGGGCTGCATCAGATCGCCGTCGCGTTCAACGGCACGAACGTCAAGGTGATGAACCCGCTCGACGCCATGGGGGATCCACCCATGACGGCAACGTGGGCAGAGGTTCGGGTCGCGGCGTACGGCGTCTACAACGACGGCAAGGTCCACGCCATCGTCGTCCCGCCCAAGCCCGCCGACCCCACCATCGCCCTGAAGGCCGAGATCGCTGCGCTCAAGACGAAGGTCTCCTCGCAGCAGACGACCATCGACGCGCTCACGGCGAAGATCACGGCGGCTCGTAGCGCCCTCCTGTAACGCTGGTCAGTTGGCCCCACGCGCACTAGACTTGTGGCACCAACCTCGTAGAGAAAGGAAAGGTGCCACATGGCCGCTCCCACTTGGGCGACCGACCCCCTCGCGACAGCCCTCCAGTTGATCGGCTATCACACCACCCACTCGGCCCGCCTGTTCAACAGGTCCGCCCGTACGGCGGTTGACCTCACTGTGGCTGAGGCTGTCACCAACGCCGCCGGTCTGCTTGACGACACCGTGTCGATCACGCTGGACGACATCACGGCCCTCCCCGACGCACCGTTCTTCGCCCGCCTCGACTACGACGACACGGCTGCCGTCGAGTGGGTGGCCGACACCTCCTACCTCCAGAACGCCATGGTGATCCCCGTTGGGGGCACCCCGGCAATCGTCGCCGTGTGCGTCACGGCGGGAACCTCCGACGACACGGACGAGCCGACATGGCCAGACGCCGATGCCGTTGGCGCCACCGTCGAGGATGGCACGGCAGAGTGGGTCACCTACGCCCTCGGCAGCGAGGTCGTGAAGGTCACGGTCGTGACCCCGGGCGGCATTGCCGACGAGGGCACGCTCACCGTCACCCGTCAGGCTCGTGGCCTTCCGCTCCATGTTGGCGGGACGCTCACAGTCGCGGACAACCCCCTTCGCGTCTTCCCCTCCGACTGCGCCACGCTGACGGCCACTGGTGTGTACGTCACGGTCGCCGCCGTGTCGGATGTCACCCCGGCCCACACTCCCGACGACGGGGGCGCGGCTCTGGGCGACCTGCTCTACCGCCACTGCGGGCTGAGCAAGAGCGTTGGCAAGCGCGTCTACGACGCGGCGACCGCCAACGAGTACAGCCTCACCATCACCACCGTCGAGCCAGCGTAAGGAAGGAAGGACACCTGATGGCTGCCCCCAAGAAGAAGCCGACCACGGCTACCAAGGGCTACACCCCCAAGGTCAACAAGGCCACCGGCTTCACGACCGGCGTCCGCACCGTGAAGCGTGCGAACGCGATCAGTTCCAAGATCAAGCCGTACGCCCCCCGTGGCACCACCACGAGCCGCAAGGCTGCTCCTGCTCCGACAAAGGATCCTTGGTCTACCGGCAAGATCGGTGAGGCCGTGAACGCTGCGGCCAATGCCCTCGGTCGCCACCGCGAGTCGTTCGGCTCGGGCGTGAGGGCAATCGCCAAGGCTCCGCGAAGCACCGTCAATGTCCCGTCCATCGTGGAGCGGGAGAAGAAGAAGATCGCCGCCGCGAAGAAGAGGTAACCGCACGCTGTGGCAGCCCCGACCTACGCGACCGATCTCACGACGATCAACGCCTGTGACAGCAACGCTACGCCCACGGCGTGGACGAACCTCGGGACTGGGTCCGACGCGACCGAGACCGACTACTTCATCCACAACGGGGCGTGCGTTTCCAAGCCGTTCAACATCACGGCTGGGGGGCTGTACACGGACTACGGGTCCAACATCGCCTTCGCCAGTGGTGAGTGCTACTGGCTGTGGGCGTGGTTCGGTGCGCCCAACGCGATGCTCGCAGAGGCCAGCGGGGGCTACCAAGCCCTCGTTGGTTCGTCTGCTGGCAACTACGAACTCTGGAATGTCATGGGCAGTGACACCAACCCGTACGGCGGGTGGCGGTGCGTGCCCGTGGACATCAACAATGTCTCCCCGGACGGGACAGTCGGAACCCCGGCTGGCACCTACCGCATCTTCGGGTGCTACTGCAACACCTCAACCGGCATTGGCAAGGGCAACCCGCTCGGGATCGATGTCATCCGTCGCGGGCGCGGTGAACTGAGGATCGCTGCTGGAGACCTCGCCAACGGCTACGGTACCTTCGCCGGGGCGGCTGCCGCCAACGACGCCTCGACCGCCCGGTGGGGCCTGTGTCAGGCGCAGGACGGCACCTACCTCATTCAGGGGATGCTGGTCCTCGGCTACGCCGCAGCCGTGGACTTCCGCGACCAGAACAAGGTCATCATCATCGCCAACACCAAGAAGGTTCAGTCCACCTTCAACCGGATCGAGGTCCGCAACGCGTCGAGCCGCGTGGACTGGACGAACATCAACATCACCGCCCTCGGCACCGTGAGCCGGGGCGCGTTTGAGATGATCGACGCGGCTGATGTGAACCTCGACACCTGCGTGTTCACCGACATGGACACCTTCATCTTCCTGTCGAGCGCGTCGGTCCTCGGCTGCACCTTCCGCCGCTGCAACCTCGTCACGGCGAGCGGGGCAGACTTCTCGGGTAGCACGGTCGCCTCCTCGACGGTGGCGGCTGACGCCTCGGCGCTCCTCTGGAATGTCGCCACGGACACGGACGGCAAACTGGACGACATGACCTTCGTCCGTGGGACCAACTCGCACCACGCCATCGAACTCGGCCCCAACACCCCGTCCTCGATCACCCTGCGCGGCATGACTGTCTCGGGCTTCAACGCCAGCAACGGGCAGACGGACTCGGTGATCTACAACAACTCGGGCAAGTCCATCACGATCAATGTGACGGGCAACAGCGGGACGATCTCGTACAAGAACGGGACCGGGGCCAGCACGAGCATCGTGGCTGACCAGCGCACCCTGACGGTCGAGGTTCGCGACGAGGCCGGGGCACTGATCACCGACTCGACCGAGATCACCATCGTCCGTGCGAGCGACCTCACGGTCCTGCACCACGAGGAGGGATCCACGGACGGGAACACCTCGTACACCTACGCGTACTCAGCCGGGGAGGAGACCTACATCAATGTGGTCTCTTCGGGCCTCTATGTCCCCAAGACGGTGTCGCCCGTGTACCTCATCAACGCAGACCAGACAGTGGCCATCCAGTTGGCCCCAGACAGGACATTCTCAAACCCGTAGCGTAGACTTCGCTGTGGGACCAACCAAGGAAGGACGGACGAATGGCAAAGATCGTTGATCCAGATCAGTTGAACCAAGGGATTGAGGTGGTGATTGATACCACCGGCAAGACCCTCCAACTGCTCGTGGCCGGAAACCTCAACGACGCGTCCCCGGGCGCGACATCTGGCGTGACGCTTCAGGCGCTCTACTCCTTCCTGAAGGAGGAGTGGAAGTCCGACGACGCCCTCAACAAGTTCAAGTTCCCGATCCAGATGTTCACGAAGACGGACGGCCAGTTCATCAACGGCTGGGCGTTTGAGGATGCCCAGTCGCGGCAGTTGATCCGTGACGCCGGGTGGGCCGAAGGGGCGGTGCCCTACGCCGGGATCATCTCGCTCGGCTCGTTCGACTCCACCACCGATCAGGCGTACTACGCCCAGTCCGCCCTCTACGACGCAACCCCGTCGAACTTCGACAAGACAGGGAACCTCAACGAGGCCGTCAACATCGCGGGCCTCACCTCGTACATCAAGTCCTTCCTCCGCATCGAGGGCAAGGTCTACTCTGAGTACCGTCTGGTGCAGGAGCAGGGCCTCGCGTCCCTTGAGCCGGTCCTCTACCGCCAGCCGCTCGCCAACGCGACCGACATCAGCATCACCGAGACCGACACCAACATCGACACCAACGCCCCGTACACGGGGATGAAGATCAACTACCTCGCTGGTGAGGGTTTTGAGGCAGCCGCTGCCACCACCTACTCCATCGGTGATGTCGTTCGCGACGGCACCGGGCGGTGGGCCTACTGTACGGGCGCGGGCACGGTCACGACCCCGGGTGGGGCCTACGCCTCCTTCGGCGGCTCCTCCACTTGGGAGGCGTACAGCGGCGAGCGGCAGATCGGTGCCTCCTACTACGCCTTCAACCGGATCATCGACGCCAACGGGGGGACGGCGGCAGAGATCTACAACTGGGCGCAGCGCCAGTTGCGGAAGGCCACCGACATCAACGCCGACGACTCGACCCCCGCCGGGCAGCGGTCGGGGCTGACGATGTACGGGCAGTTGGCAGAACTGCTCGCCTTCTTCGTTGGCGACAACCTCCACACCCGTGGTGGTGTCTTCATCGATGACTTCGATGTCAACAGCACCAACAGCCTGACCTTCGGTGACATCACCGTTGACGGCGGTGGGCTGGACGCGATCACCCACCTCCCGGTCCTCTCGACCGAGCGGTTCTACCCGTTCGTTGCGGCTGGGTCGCTTGAGTTCTCCACGAACCTCGTGTCTGAGCCTGACGGCGACACCCGCTACACCATGTACTTCACCACCAACCCGGCTGGCAACTTCGACTCGGCCAATGCCGTGATCGTCAAGGACAACAGCGGGACCGACATCGACGGTCAGATCACAGCCGCATCCATCGGCTTCGACTTTGACTTCGACAACAATGTTCAGGGTGGCAGGACACAGGCCACAGAGGCAGCCGTCACCGTCGTGGCACAGGGCCTCTCGGGCGCACAGTGGGTGCTGGCAACCGCCACGATCACCCGCTCCACCGGCATCTCGATCCCCGTCAACGCCAACGACGAGCGCAACTACGCCAACCCGGTCTGATGAGTAGGCACTCGATCCGATACTGGTTCTTCCGGTTCAGGACTGAGGAAGACGGAGGGGCGCCCGCAGAGGGCGCCCCGCCGGGCCTCAAGCAGGAGTACGAAGGGAACCCCCACTTCGGTGGGTGGAGCAACTTCGGGGTGACATGGGATGTTGATGCCACAGAGGGTGGCCGCATCGTCCCGTTGCGCGTGTCCTTGGAGAGCCGCTGGAACTCTGAGGCGTGGGCCAATGCGAGGCCGATGCCAGAACAGGAGTAAGCCGTGGCGACCAAGTTCACCTACGACACAGCCAACAAGGTCTTCCTCCTCAACCCCGGGGTCACATCGCTCGACGCCAAGAGTGACTTCTACTCGTGGGTCAAACACGACTGGCTGACTGAAGACAGCCTCCGCAAGTACAGGTTCCCCATCGAGAGCATCGGTGGTCAGGACATCGGCGGCGGCGTGACGATCAGCCCGTACTACTCGCTGCTCTACGGGTGGCGGCTCCAGTTCGCGGCAGCCGACCAGACGATCAACATCGTCGGCAACGTCATCACGGCAGAGGGTGAGCCGCCCATCATCGAGAACGCGGGCGCCTATCACCACACTGCCGTCTTCCAAGTCTCGTCCAACAGCCTGACGCAGGACACGGGCGGGACCGGGCTGACGGCGGACGAGGTCTGGGACTTCGCCGTGGAGGGAACGATCACCGCCGCAGAGGCGATGCGCCTGTTCGCCGCCGCCCTCGCGGGCAAGGTGTCCGGGGCGGGATCCAACACCATCAGGTTCCGCGACATGGCCGACACCAAGGATCGCATCGTCGCCACGGTGGACTCTCTCGGGAACCGCGCGAGCGTGACGCGAGATGTTTCCTAGCACCTACTTCCCCAAGACCTACTTCTACGGGAGGTACTTCCCCAACCCGGCCCCGGGTATCACCCAGTACGGCGGTGGCATCTACGAGGGGAGCCGCAGGAAGAAGGTTCTCCCCACGGACCTTGGGTACCCCATCGTGGCTGAGAGCCTGTACGGTAACCTTGTGGATGACTACGGCAAGGAGGAAGGGGAGAGGATCTACTTGCTGATGGAGCGTGAAGGCAAGGGGCCGTTCAAGCGTGGGGCGAAGTACAGCAGGTTCAGGAAGAGGTGAACTCAATGCGTGGAGCAAACATCGGTGGTGTCCTGATCACGATCCTCGTGATCCTCGCCATCCTCTGGTTCCTCGGGATCAACGTCAACGTCGGATGACCCGGACATAGAAAGACCCCACCACCCGTGACGGGCGGTGGGGTCTTTCTGTTTGCCCTACTGCGGGGGCTGCTCCACTTCCTCGGCCATGATGGCGCGAAGGCGATCCTCAGTGATCTGGTTCTCGATCTCGGCCACCATGGCGTCGTAGTCAGCCTTGGCGGTGGCCACCTCGCGCGGGAGGTTGAACGAGTCACGGATGGAGCCGATGGTCTCCACCGCGTAGGCACTCGCAGCGAGGCCAGCGATGACGAACAGGGTCGGCTCGATCACCCCAAGCACGGAGACCGTGATGATCGGGAAGACCCGGCCCACGACGTGCTTGCGGATGAAGTTGGTGATGTAGTCGGCGTTGAAGACCTTGGCGACGATTGCCGCTGAGACCCCCAACACGAAGTCAGCCGCCGCGAGGACGACCGTGGTGAGAACGATGGCGCGGAGCGCCTCGTTGTTCGCGAAGAGATCGATGAACTCCATAGGGCTACTTCTCCACTTTGCGGACGAGGGGGTTGATGAACAGCGAGAGCGCCCCGACTGCCAGTGCGGCGATCAGGAGGGCGATGCTGTTGTCGGCACGGCCCTCGTCGGGCGCCGTGCTGGTGGGGGGAGGGGTTGGGACCACGCCACCCGTGGTCGGCTTCTCGGGCGGTGGCGGTGACACGATGGGAGGGGGACTCTCTTCCTCCCCGGGATCCTCGGGGTCATCGGGGAACGAGTAGACGGCGAAGTAGGACACGTTGGGCGTGTTCCCCTTCCCGACCGTCCAAGTCACGAAGCCGATCAGGGGCGTGGCCCCATCAGCGACGACGATGCCGCTGTTCTCGGTCCCGGCCTTGACGCAGAGTTCAGTGCCCGCCTCGGGGATGTAGAAGTCGAGGCCACCCTCTTCGGGGTTGTCAGCCTCGGTCTTCTCGATCCAGCCGTCAGGGCAGTGCAGGTCGGCTGGCTGCTTGGCCGACACGCTGGCGGCACCCGCCAGCAGGATTGCCACCACCACGGTGGCCGCAACGAACAGTCGCTTCATCGGCGTGTTCTCCTCTCGGTGACCTCGGAGGCGCCGCCCCCGGGGTTCCACATGCTGGGCGCGCGGAGCATCCCCAGCCTGAGCATCTCGTCCCGCATGTGCGAGTGCGAGTGGACATCGGACCCGACCCGGACGGCGGTCCTTCGGAGTCCCTCGGGCAGAAGCCGGTTGGCCTCACGCCAGTCGTGCTGCGTCATGTGTTCCTTGTAGACCTGCATCCCGATGGGGCACACGGGCTTCAGCAGTTCCAGCAGGAACTCCTGCGAGGCCGGGATGTCCGCCTTCTTGAACATGTCCAACTTGGTGTCACACGACATCTTGCCGCTGAGCAGGGGCATCCCCAACTCGTAGAGCGACCCGTTGATGATCGGGAGGTCATGCCGCCGGATGTAGTGACCCGTGACCAGCGTGGCCTCGTTGTACCGCAGTGTGAAGCGAGCGAGCATCTCTCGCAGCGTCATCACCTCTTCGGGCCACTCGGAGCAACGGCCTCCGCTGTAGCCCGGGCACCCCCTGTGGAAGCAGGGTGGCCCCAAGAGCCAGACCTCCAGCGAGTCATGGTCGCCCACCCACATGGAGGCGATAGCCGTGATCTCGGCGGTGGGCCGGTCTGCGATCCAGTAACTGAGCGGCCTGTTCTCGATGTCGAAGTCGAGGATCTTGCCCTCACCCGCACCGGGAACGGATGCGAAGGGTGGCTTCATGCGGACCAGCCCTCCAGCATCTTGATGTAGTCCTCGGCAGACATCTCAGGGATGATGCCCTGCTGCTTCTGGGCGGCGAGCCACTGGTCGAGGCGATCCAGAAGATCGTTCAACTCACGGTCTGCCGCCACGCTGTGCTTGAGGCGGATGTTTGACCTCACGACCTTGAAGGCGATCTTCGCCGCCATGTCGAGGTCGCTGTTTCCGTAGGCACTCATAGGCTGCTGTTCCTTTCCATGCGCTGCTTGATGCGGGTGCGGACCTCACTCAGGTAGCCGCGTAGGGACCACTTGTATCGTCGCTGATTGTCGCGGTTCCTGCTGTGGTGTCGGCGGTAGTAGGCCCGCATCTGGGCCTGACGCTTCGTGGCGCTGGCCTTGTAGTTGCGGTCGGCTGCTGCCTTCTTGCACACACAGCACGAGCCATCCCCGTACCGCTGGCCGGGCTGGCTGTTGTCGTGCCCTTGGGGGCACCGCTCACGCTGACGCATTGGCCCCACCCCGGAGCGGGGAGACCGGGTCCGACATCACGAGCGCGGCCCGCCCGCACGAGGCGCAGACCCCCACGGTGTAGCGCGGGTCGATCTGTGTGAAGTTGGCATCGGGCACTGCGTATCGCTTGCACCGGGCGCAGCGCCACTGGGTGGTGACCCCGGTGACCTCACTCGCTCCCCGCTTACGCCTTGCCACGGCGGGTGTCCTCCGTGACCGCGTCGATGTTCGGCTTGGAGTCGAGCCACTTGGCGAAGGTGAGCAGCCCCCGAAACGCGGAGAAGAGGTCACGGTCGCTCTTGAGGATGTGTTCCTCCCACCCGTCGCACCCGACGATGACCTTGTTCTTCAGGGTGGGGACGAGGTGCAGGATCGAGAGGCCGTCCACCGCCATGAGCAGGTCGGTCATCGTCTGGTCGATGACATCGTCCTCCCCGATGAAGTCGGCCATCGCGTAGGCCACGGCCTGAAGCGCGTGTTCGGGGTAGGTGCCCTTCCCCGTCTTCAGGTCCACGAGGTACACCTTGCCGTCACGGCGACGGCAGAGCAGGTCGAAGGTGCCCGCGTAGCCCAGCGTGAGGTTCCACACCTGCTTCTCCATGGCGATGATCTCGATCCCCTCGTCATCGATCCAGTTGCGAAACTGGCGGACGAAGGGAGCGACATCAGCCGCCACCTCACCCGGCTCCTTGCCGGATGCACAGGCGTCGTGCGCCCGGGTGCCCAGATCAGCAGCCCGGTCGCGCTCTTCGGTGGCGGCGGCACGGAGCCACCGCTTGGCTTCCTTGATGGCGTCGGGTCCACCCTCAGCGAGGATCGTGTTGAGGCCACTGATGTCTTCGGTGGCCCGGGTCACGACCCGGGAGAGCGCCCAGTTGTGGAGGGCGAACGACATCCCGGCCATCGAGCGGAGGCTCGTGACGCTGGGGTACTCGACGCCCTGCCATGTGTACTTGCGAAGCCCTGTCTCCGGGTCAATCCGCGCGTTGCGCGGCCCGCTGGGTGCGATTGAGATCACGACTCCCCCGGTGTCGGGAGAAGTCGAGACTCTCTTCTCTTGTCTCGGCGTCATAGACACTCCCTTCCCACCCGCAGATGCAGGTGACGCTGTTGGCGCGGAAGTCGATCTCCGCGATGAGGTGGTCCCGCTTCGCGCGGGCGCGGACCCAGCCCTTCCTGCCGGGGCGGACGGCATTGCCCCTACCCCTCGTCCTTGGCACTGGCTTCCTCCAGCGCGGCGCGGGCTGCCTTGACGGATTGGATGTCCTTGCTGCCGTTGGCGATCTTCTCCAGCGCCTCCCGCAGCCGGTCGATCTCGGCACCCATCTCGCGCCACTTGGCAACTTGAACCGGGTGCCCGCACCAGTCGGCGGGGAGGGCGGCGAGGATGGCGGCGGCGTCCTCGATGTGCCGTTCCATGTGTCCGGCTGGCCACGGGACCGAAGGCGCGCATCGCGCCTTGTGCAGCGCCTCGGCCAGCGCGGCGGTTCGGGGGTCGGGACCATGCTCATACGGACACTCAGGCGCTAGGCAGCGGTGGACGGTTTCGTCAGCGTTCATCGTCGCGCTCCATCGGGCGCCACGGGTTGACCCAGCGCACGACCCAGAAGGACCGCCCCTCGGGCATCCACTCGTAGCCGGTCGCCTTGTAGAGCATCACGCCCTCCAGCAGGGCGTCGGACACCACGTCATCGAAGCGGTCGTTCGCCTCCTCAAGGGAGTCGAAGTACTCCTCGTGAGTGCGCCCACGAACCTCGGTCCTGAATGCTGTCACGCGATCCCTCTCTTTCTGGCGAGGCGCACGGAGCGTGCGATCTCCCTGCGCCCACGCCGGGTGTTGCGGCGAGCGAGGCCCGCCTTCAGGTGCCGCCGGATGTAGCGGGGCAGTGGTGCCGTCACGGCTTGAGCGCCGGGAGGCACGAAGTGTGGAAGTGGTAGATGGGACCGGCCTCGACCGTCAGCGGGGCGAGGCTCGGCGGCGGGATGATCCCGATCTCCCGCATGACGGCGGGGTACGCGATCATGAGGGAGCGACCCCGCTCAATCTGCTTGCCGCAGATGTCGCAGCGGAAGTACCCCGTCTGGGGCTGCTGGTATGTCATCGGCGTGTCCTCGTGAGGTCTACGGCGAGGTAGACACAGGCCAGCCCGCCAGCAAGCGCCAGCGGGATGATGGGGTTCGTCACGCACACGAGCGTTGCCATGATGAGCGCCACCCACGCGCGGACGCCGACCTCCTTGGGGACGACGGTGTTGCCCGCACGGCGGGTGGCGGCAACGATCTGCTGCCGCACCGTGTCGTCGCGCTCGACCTCGTCAGGAATGGTTGGCATCGATCTTCTCCGTGACAATGAGGGCGGCACCGGGCTGCGAGTCCCAGCGGGCGTAACGCTTGGTGACCTGAAGGTCAACCACCTGCGCGTCGTCCAGCCAGAGGTTCGCATCCGTAGCGCCGTCGAGGATTGCCCGCACCAACTTGTCGAGGTCGGGCGGGGAGGTCGGGTAGATGGGGGACGAGGGCTTGACGATGTGTTCGTTCTTCCCCGTCCCGTAGTGGTACTGGGGGCGGCGCAGGAGGAACGCGATCTCCACGCGGAGCGGTCCCTCGACGGGGTACTGCCACTCTGGCTGGTCTGCCAGCGCCGCCAGCACCCAGCCCGTGACGGCCATGCGCCACTCCTTCAGGTGGGGGTTGCTGTCAATCACCGACAGACTCCCTCGGCGGGGAACCTTCTTGCTCCCCTGCGGGAGCGGGTTACCCGGGATCGTCGCGTAGAACGACCCGTTCATCGGAGCGTCACCACGAAGACGGTGTTGTCGCCTTCGGTGGCACGAAGCACCCGGGCCTTGAGGCCACGGGTACGGAGCGCGCCGTTGATCTTGGAGCGGGTGCTGTTCGGGTTCGTGCCGCCGTCGAGGATGACCGTCCCCTGCAACTTCAGGCGTGCGACCCACTCGTCGTGGGTGGTACGCGAATAGGCGAGACCGGACGCCTTGGCGAGCAGGTCATCGCGCAACTCCAGTGTCCCCATGTGTTCTCCTTTCGTGAGCGTGGGGGGCTGTCGTTGCCAGTCTAGTCGGTACCCATCACGGTGTCGAGCAAGTCGTCCTCGTCCGCGAGGTCGGTGAGAGAGCGGGGCATCCAGTTCTCGGTGCCGGATCCATCGAGGTCGGCTCCCACCACGAGGGCGGCGCTCGCCTCGATCAGGGCGGCGACGATCTGCGGGTGCTGGACGCCACCCGGGATGGTGACCTCGTCACGCAGGGTGGTGAAGGTCTGGACGAACGCAGCCTGACGCTCCCAGAGCGTGGGCTTGCGGGTTGGTCTCACAGTGGCACCTCTTGGAGCAGGGTGATGGGAACCTCGATGATCGGCTCGATGTCGTTGGGCGCGTTCTCCCGGTCGGTGCGCCCCGCCAGCACGGTGCTGGTGTCGGGGAGCGTGGAGACATCGACCCACATGAGCCGGTCGAGGTACTGGACGATGAAGAGCGGCACCAGCCCGCCGTCGTGGGCGAGCATGAGCGCCCCGTACTTGCGCTCGGACAGGTAGACGGTGGGGTAGGCCCCGTACTTGTGCCCGCGTGACTTCAACTCGCCCACGGCGAGCGGCTTGTCGTGGCGGATGAAGGTGAAGTCGAAGGGGGCGAAGTCGTCGTCCTCGTAGCGGAGGACGACACAACTCCATGCTTGGGCGAGGCGCCGCTGCACCTCACGCTCGCGCTCGATGTCCTCGGGTCGGAGGCGCTTCACCATGTTGCCCCCACCGTTGGTCCCACATGTCTCGACATGGGCTTTCTCCTTTCTGGTCGCACAAAAACCCGACCCCCCTATAGGGGGGTCGGGTTCTGAGTTGGGGTCGCCGCCTAGAGCGCGGCGTCCGGGGCGGTGACGGTGGGGGGAAGCGGCTCCCGGGTCACGACGATGCGAGCGCGGGGGCCAAACTCGGACTGAGCGGAGAGCAGGTCAGCGTGCTTGGTGCAGCACCTGATCTTGTCCTCCAGCCACGTCCGCTGCTTCTGGGTGCGGGCAAGCACGCGCCACTCGGCGGGGTCAACGCAGCCGCCCCACTCGCACAGGTCACGCTCTTCAGGCATTGGGCACCTCTTCCTCTGGCTCTGCGGCCCACTCGTCAATGAGTCGGTCGAGCAGAGACTCGTAGTCTATGTCGAGGATCAGGCCGTCGAGGACATCGACGGCGAAGTTGGCATCGGCGGCATCCCTCCCCTCCAACTCGTGGATGATGTCCATCGCTGCGGCCACGAGCCGCAGGTTGGTCCGACTGTTGGTGATCTCGGCTGCGCTGGCGTCGTCCCGGTGGAGCAGCCGGTGGTGGGAGTCGAGCAGGGTGATGAACGCATGGCACTCAGGCCCGCTGCACTCAGGCCCCACCGGCAGGTGAGAGAGGATGTCGATGAGGGGGGACACAAAGTGCAGCGTCCCCGGTCCTGCGATGTTGGGCTGGGTCATCCAGCACCTCCTGTGTTGAGAGCCTCCATCCGCGAGAGCGCGGCGCGCGGGGTCTTGAACCCACGCTCCACGACCACCGGGTGTAGGCCCCACTCCGTGAGGACAACAGCGTAGCCGTCGTCCTCCAGCGTGACGAAGTGTGGGTGGAACCCGGAGCCGATGGCGCGACTCCGGGCGTTGGTATCAGTGAGGCCCGTAGATCGCTCAGGAGCCTCGCTGATGTCGAAGTGGCGTCCTCGTCCACTCGTCGCACGAGCGGGCTGCCGGGGGCGCCCACGGGCGGCACGCGGCATCAGAGACCCGGCCCTGACGGGACGAGGTAGAAGAGCCACGAGAAGATCGTGTCCCAGCCGCCAGTGCTGATCAGGTGGAAGGTGATGGCGCCGAAGACGAGCCACGCCATCGGCATGACCCACTCGCCGCCCTCAAACGCGCTCTTCATGTCAGGACTCGGCGCTTCCCCCCGCCGTGGCCCCAAGGCACTCGTCCACGAGGGACTGGAAGTTGCCGGGGAGTTCAGGCAGGGTGGACTCTGCAAGGATCCGCTCGGCGCGCCGCCCGAAGTCCGTGAGGTCTTCGTTGGGGTAGTCGAGGTAGGCATCGTAGAGAAGGATGAGGATGTCGTTGCGGACATCGGCGCCCTCGATGAGCGCACCGATCAGCACGCGGCAGGACTCGGGCGTGACGGGAACCTCGACCCGTTCGACCTGAACGGGGCCGGGAACCTCCACGATCTTCTCGATGACCTGCGGCGTGGGCTGTTCCACGGTGGGCGGAACAGCCGCGCTTGCGGAACAGGCCGTGATGGTGAGGGCAGCGATGGCGAGTGCGATGGTCTTCTTCACGGGTTGTTCTCCTTCAGACCTGCGAGGCGAGCCTCAGCCGCTGCCTCGGGATAGACCTCGGCAATGCGTGCGAGGCGGGCTTCTCGCTCGGGGACGGGGCCGTCGCCGTCGTAGTCGCGGGGCAGGGTCCACCATCCACGGTGGAGCATGAGCATGATCGGGCCGATGTAGTTGGCGGCATCGACGCACCCGTCCTCAAAGGTGTCTTCGGCATCGAAGCCGGTGATGGGATCGAGGACGACCCTTCCCCTCACCACCTTGCCGTTGAGCGCACCCCCGATGCGCTCCATCTTGTCGTCCTTCACCCGGGTGAGGACGCCCAGCAGCCCCTGCTGGAGGATGTTGCTGGGTCCGTACTTGTTCTGGCGCTCGACCATGACGGCCCGCATCTCTGCGAGGACGGCGTCGAGGCCCTCTTCCCATGTCAGTGGAGTCTTCATTCTCACCTCTCGATTGAAGGGTTGGTGGGCGTTCGTGCCACCTGCGTGAGGCGAAGGTTCGACGCTCCCGGTGCGGCAGTCCCGTGAACACGGGGCTGGACCTCGGGTGGCGGACACCCTTGCGTGGTCCCGGGAGACCTTCGCCTCACGCAGGTGGCCCCAACCCGGAGGTTGGGGCCACCCACTCAGTGCTACTCCAGCGTACCAGCGAGGGCGCGGCCCACGAGCGAGCCGATGTCCTCAGCGAGGTGAGACC
>Ga0105097_10000227_pt1 | contig 24513 bp, 26 predicted proteins | sample PPLLak12cMay2015_FD_87035 | JGI IMG/M metagenome (GOLD analysis project Ga0105097, IMG submission 87035) | Freshwater sediment microbial communities from Prairie Pothole Lake near Jamestown, North Dakota, USA - PPLs Lake P7 Core (1) Depth... | ecosystem: Environmental > Aquatic > Freshwater >...
AAATCGGTGCTCACCAAGGAGCGCGCCTTCAATGCCGCCGCCGGCTTCACCAGTAAGGACGACCGGCTGCCGGACTACTTCAAAAAAGAGGCCCTCGCGCCCCACAACGTCACCTTCCAGGTCTCCGACGAGGAACTCGACCAGGTCTTCAACTGGTAGGCGCGCACCGCCCGAGCACACACCTTCACAAACCATCAAAGGGGAAGCCGCGCGCGGCTTCCCCTTTGCCTTTGGGCCCGGTCACGGACATCGCCCGTATTGAATGATGCCGCCGGATGGGGTATCATAAAAAAAAGCTCTGCCAGCCCCCCAGGCGAGCCCCCATTCGGGAGAACCGCAGACATGACTTTGGGCGCCCAAGCCCTCGGGCCGGAAACCGACCGGACCCCGGACCTCCGCAAACACACGCGCTATTTCGCCACCTACGAGGCACGCGAAGCGGCCGTCGCCGCTCGAACCGCGGCCCTGGTGCCGCGCAAGCATGCCGGGCCGCGGGTGTTCTGGGAGGACTTCGGCCGGATTCGCGGGTCTGACCTTTCAGCCCGCGCGGACAGCCGCCAAGTCGTGATCGGCAGCAACCCCCGGGAGTGCCTCGCTTTCGGGACCCCTCGCCAGGTCCTGACCGCCGCGCGCCTGGGCCTCGGGCAGAACCAGGAACCCGGGGACGCGCCCGATGTCGAAACCGCCGCCCGCCGGTTTGAAATTTTTGACACCCTTGACCAGCCGCTGCGAACCCTCTCAGGCGGTGAGACCCTCAAACTCTGCTGCGCCAAGGCCTTCATGGCCGCAAGCGAGGTCTCCCGGCTGACGATAGCGAGCCCCTTCTGCTGCCTGTCACGCGCAAGCACCGGCCTGTTGGCCGATTTGGTGGGCCACTGCGAGCGGCGCGCGATACCGGTCGAGCTGCTGGCCCTTGAGGGCGAAGACAGCCGCGCGGCCATGGACCCGGCTGGGCTGCCAAGCGCCCTGCGGCCCACCAGCCTGCCTTTTGCCCTTCGGCTGGCGGGCGTCCGCATTTCGCTGGGGACCGTTTTGAATGCCCTCACCACCCGGCCCGCGGTTGCAGGCGTCGACGATTTCAGCGCCCGCCTGCGGTCGCCCTGTCTGCTGGTGGGCGAAAACGGGCAGGGCAAAAGCCTGATCGCCCGCGTGCTGGCCCGCGCGGTGGCCTACCAGGGAACCACCAGCCTGGACCGCGGCCGCGGGCCCGAAAGCGGGCGCCTGCTGTTTCAGGATGTGCTCAACCAGACCCTGCTGCGCCCCTTCCCCGCAATGGCGGCATCCAGCGAACAGCCGGAGCGCACCCTGGCGCTTTTTGATCGCATCGGGCAGCTCTGCCAGCAGTATCTCAGCGCCCGGGGGAGAGCCCTGCCTGCCGGGGCATTCCAGAGCAACGCACCCTTCCGGTCCCTGCTGGAGACCAAGGCCTTGCTGGCGGCCGCGCGGTTGTGCGGGGCGCCCGGCGCCCTGATCCTGGATGAACCCGACTGGGGGCTGGCACGGGAGACGGCGATTGCGCTGGTCGCCGCCATTACCCGGGTGGCGCACGAAGCCACGATAGCGGTCATCCTGATTTCCCATAAGCCCTGGTGGCCGACTTTTTGCCCGAGCGTCGTGGCCGTCTCGCGCACTCGGGGCAACCCGCGGGCGCAGACCGCCGAGGCCTTCCGCGTGCATCTCTGCCGGCAGACGGAGGCGCGGCCGTGAAATGGCAGCAGCGCGTCGTCGTGCTCATCCTGGCGGCAGTCCCGGCTCTCAGCGGCTACCCCTTGACCGCTGCGGCGGGAGAGATTCTGCCGGGGCTCACCTGGGGCTGGGGGGCCTATTTCGTTGCGGTTCATCTGCTCCTGGCCCTGACCACCCCCAGCCGGCTGTATGGCAATATTCTTGCCGCAAGCGCGCTGATCACCCTGCCGGTGGTCTTCGGCGGCGCCGCCCTTTCCGGTCTGATGCACCTCACCGGTGTGGGCCGTCCGGGCGGCCCCCAGGCTTACAGCCCGCATTACCTGGCGCTCTTGACCAGCATGCTGACGGTCATCCCGCTGGGCCTGGCGCTGGTGGCCAGCATACCGTTTCAAATTCTGGAACAGCAGGTGCTCACGGGCGAAAACGGCATCTCGCGCGCTGAGAAAAATCTCCTAATGGTCCTGCGGGTGTTCAACCATATCGTCCACGACGTGATTCCGGCCACCCTGGAAGTGGTCCGCGAGGAGTGGCCGCGGGCGCCGGGCGCCGGCCAGGCCCGCCGGCGCCCGAGCCCGGCGGGCCTCATCCGGATGATGACCTGGCTGGGAATCGCAGTCATCTGCTGCGCCGTTCAGTACATTCCCCTGTGGGCGGTGGAGATCGCCCGCCTGCCGGAACGCCGACCGCGCCGTTTGCAGGGGCGGGAGCAGCCGCTCCAACACCTGAAACCGCCCGAAAAACATCCGGGCCGAGGAACCGCCGCATGCCACCGTCTTCGCAAGTAAACCGCCTCTTCAACATCGGCATCCTGGCTGCCTTTGCCACCCTGGCCTTTGTGGGAACCACCATCATCCGCATCCCGATCCCCGCCAGCGGCGGCTATTTCAACCTGGGCGACACCTTCGTAATGGCCGCCGCCCTGCTCTATGGCCCCTGGATCGGCGGCCTGGTGGGCCTGATCGGTCCGGCCCTGGCCGACGCCATTGGATTTCCCCAGTTCATCCTGGCCACCGCCATCGTCAAGGGGGTTGAAGGCGCAGCCGTCGGCCTGATCGGCTGGACCCCGCGGGGCGCGGCGGCGGGCCGGGTGGCGGCCGCACTGGCGGCGGGTATTCTGATCCTGGTGGCGGGCTATTTTGTTTTCGAGGCGTTTGTCTACCCGCTGATGGCCCGCTGGATCCCCTTTTTTGGCGTGACCGACCCCACGGCGGCGCTGGCCGAAATTCTCCCCAACCTCTTCCAGGGCATTTTCTCGGCGGTCATCGCTTTCGGGATCTGGCGCGTCCTGGGGAAAAAACAGAGTGACTGAAAACGGTTGCACCGATTCGCCGCGCTGGCGAATCACAGGAGGAGACTGCATGCAGGAACCGAAGTGTGCGCAGACGGAAACTTGCGGGAAAGGCGGGCCCGCCCGGACCCTCAGCCTGACCGTCACCGAGCACCGGCTGCCGCTGTTTTTTGAACTGCTGGCCCAGGGAATTTCACTGCCGCTCACGGTGGGCACCAGCATCCGGGACGTCCTGTGCGACCAGCTGGGGTTTTGCGGGGACTACCTGGCGGAGCGCATCCAGACGATTTTTCTGGACGGCAAAGCCGTTGACGACGTCGCTAGTGCCATCGTGCGCGACGGTGCAACCCTGGCGCTCTCGGCCGCCATGCCGGGCGTCGTCGGCGCCACCATGCGCCGCCAGGGGCGTTACGCCGCCATGCGCCTGGCCATTTCGCACCAACCGGCCGACACGCACGCCGGCCCCCAGCGGGGGCGGATCACGCTGAAACTGTTCAACCTGCTGGCGAGTGAAAAAGGACCGGCGTTTTTGAGCCAGGGGATTGCGGTCAAGGGCCGGGACCTCCGCGCGCTGCTTGACCGCCAGGGCGCCGCCTTCTGGTCGGACTGCCGGGAGTGCCGCTTGAACGGCAAGCCCCTTTCCCCGCAGCAGCTTCTGGCAGCCGATCTGGATGCCGGCCCAGTGACCCTGACGGTCAAAACCCTGCCGGCCTGAGGCGCTGCAGGCGGCGATCATCGGCCGGCTCAAAGACGGGCAGCGCCCCCCTGCTCAGCGCGACACGTCCTGCAGCTGCACGGCAAAGACGCGCTCGAAAAGGCCGTCGGAATCGGCCGCAATGCAGTGATGCAGCTGCCGAAACTGCGCCACCAGGCGATGCGCCAGGGGTGTCAGCTGGGAACCGCCACCCGCTGCCCCACCGACGCTCTTCACCAGCAACGGCGCCCCCAGGCGCTCCTCGGTGGCCTTGATCCGCCCCCAGAGCGCGCGGTAGCTCATCTTGAGCTCCTTGGCCGCCGCCTGGATCGAGCCGTGCCGGCCGATGGCCTCCAGCATGCGCAGGCGCCCCAAGCCGAAAATGACCTTTCCGCCCTCGTCCTCGATCCAGACCTTCGAGCGAATAAAAAACTTCTTTTCCTTTTCTGTCATACCCACCCGCTTAGCATGAATATCCGGCAGCGAACAAGCCCCAAGGACGCCCGGTCCGCGCTCCCATTTTGGCATGCGATCCTCACGGGTCAAATTGCCCCGCGACGGTTCGCACCGCTCTCGGCCTCGGCCAACAGGCGGTTCAGCTCCAGGGGCGCGGGTTTGACCGGATCGCGCACCAGGCCGAGGGCCTTGCGGGCGCAACGGTTGACGCACACCCCGCAACCCATGCACACCGCGGAATCGATGGCGGGGTAACCGCCCTCCTCCCAGGTGATGGCCCCGAACGGGCAGCGCTGAGCGCACAGCCCGCACTGCACGCAGCGCTCGGCCTCCAGTCGGCTGAGATACCCCGAGGAGGCCAGCATCGGCACCCCGTTGCGCATGGCCTGCATGGCCCCGCAGCAGCAGGCGCAGCAGTTGCAGATGGCGTAAAAGCGCCCGAAGAGCGCCTCCTTGAAAAAGGCGTGGTGCACATGCCCCCGACGGGCCTCGGCTTTCAGGACCGCGACGGCCTCGGCGGCGCTGACCCAGCGCGCCCGGCGGGGGTGGTGCGCGACGATAAAGCCGGCAAACGGCTCACCGACAACCAGACAGACGTCCAGCGGCAGACAGGGGGTGGGCCGCGAACTGCGGCAGGGGCATTCCAGCAGGGCGATGTGATCCGGGTTGCGGATCACGATGTCGCGGGCCAAGTGGTAGGGGATCACGTGGTCCAGATCGGTCAGCCGGATGGGCCGGTCGATGGTCACCAACTGTCGGGCGGCGTCCAGGGGAACCACTTTGCCGTGGTAGGTGTCGGCAAAGGTGATGGTTTCGGCGCAAGCTGGCCGGTAGTCGAGCAATCGGGCCACCAGGCGCACCAGCGGCCCGAAAAGCCGGACCGCGCGGTGTTCGCCGGTGCCGATGCCGATATACAGGTAGACCCAGCGGGCATAGACGTAGCCGTGCAGGAAATCCAGCAGACCGTAGCCGGGCGTCCGGCGCGCCTCGCGGATAAAGGCCCGGGTGGCGGGCAGGATTCGAAACGGCCGCAGCAGCCGGCGCCCCCAACTGCCCAACCTGGAAAAAATGGCGGAACGCGGAGCGTGCATGGCGCCGGCCTCACTGGCAACAAGCGGATCGGGAGTGTCGGGCAGGATCGCGCGCCTAGCGCAGGCGCACGAACGGGTTGCTGCGTTTCTCCTGGCCGACGGTCGTGGCCGGCCCGTGCCCGGTGTAGACCGTGGTGTCGTCGTCGAGGGTGAACAGTTTCGTCCGGATGCTGGCGATCAGGGTGTCATAGTCCCCGCCGGGAAAATCGGTGCGGCCGATGGAGCCGTAGAAAAGGGCGTCACCGACAAATACGCAGCGGTCGGTGTGGAAGGAGATCCCGCCCGGGGTGTGCCCCGGCGTGTGCAGCACGGTGAGCGCGATATCGCCGAAGGTCACGCGGTCGCCCTCGGCCACGGTGCGGTCCGGGGGCGGCGAATTCTGCGCCGACAGACCGAAGGCCGCGGCGCTGGCGGAAAGCTGGGCCAGCATCGCGGCGTCCGCGGCGTGAATCAGCAGTTCGGCGCCGGTGGCGTCCTTGAGCTGCCGGTTGCCGCCGACATGGTCGAAATGGCCGTGGGTGTTGAGAATGTGCTTGAGGGTCAGTTTTTCACTGGCCAGGGACATCAGGATCTTGTCGGTTTCGTCGCCGGGGTCGATGACCGCCGCCTCACGGGTCCGCTCGCAGCCCAGGATGTAACAGTTGGCCATAATCGGACCAACGGTAAGTTGTTTGATGATCACGGTCTTCCTCCCTTTGGGTTCAGTCGTTCAGGTCCTGCCGGGCCCGGGCAATCATTTCCAGCAGGCTGTGGATCTTGGGTCGCGGCTCACGCTGCAGCAGTTTCGCGACCGTTTCGGCCGGCAGGTTGGCCTGCAGATAGGCCGCGACGTCAAAGCGTTCCCACCAGCAGTCGAGGAGCTTGCCGCAGGGCGCGCCGGGCCGGTCGCCACCGTGGTCGCGGCAGTAGGCGAAGGTCACCGGCCCGCCCAGGCGCGGGCAGCGCCGCTCACAGTCGTCCCAGCGTCGATCCATTGCGACGGCCTCCGGATCAGCCCCGTTTGAGGTGCGCCGGTTTGGGGTAATGGGCAAAGACTTTTTCCGATTCGGCAATGACCCCTTCGGGCAATTCGAAATTGCTGAGCTGCCCGGCGAGGAATTTGTCGTAGGCCCCCAGGTCCAGCAGCCCGTGGCCGCTCCAGTTGAAAAGGATGACCTTCGCACGCCCCTCCTCTTTGGCCTTTTGGGCCTCTTCGATCACGGTGGCCAGGGCGTGGGTGGTTTCCGGGGCCGGGATGATGCCCTCGCTGCGCGCCAGGGTTATGCCGGCCGCGTAGGATTCCAGCTGGTTGACGGATTTGGGCGTCAGCAACCCCTCGTCCACCAGCTGGCTGACCGTCGGGGCCATGCCGTGGTAGCGCAGCCCGCCGGCGTGCAGCGGCGGCGGCATGAAGCTGTGTCCCAGGCTGTGCATCGGCAGGAGCGGCGTGTAACCGGCCGTGTCGCCGTGGTCGTAGACAAACGGCGCCTTGGTGAGGGTCGGGCAGGCCGCCGGCTCCACCGGGTAAATTTCGATGGCCTTGCCGTTGATCTTGTCGAGCACGAACGGGAAAGCCAGCCCGGCAAAATTGCTGCCGCCGCCGGCGCAGCCGATGATGACATCGGGGTAGTCGCCGACCTTGGCCAGCTGCAGTTTGGCCTCCAGCCCGATGATGGTCTGGTGGAGCATGACGTGGTTGAGCACGCTGCCCAGCGAGTAGCGGGTCTTGCCGCTGGTGTCGCTCACGGCGGCCTCGATGGCCTCGCTGATGGCGATACCCAGGCTTCCGGGGGTGTCCGGGAATTTTGCCAGGATCTCCCGGCCGGCCCGCGTCTCGTTGCTGGGGCTGGCCACGCAGCGGCCGTTCCAGACCTCCATCATGGATTTGCGGTAGGGTTTCTGGTCAAAGCTCACCCGCACCATGAAGACCTTGCACTCCAGCCCGAATTGGGAGCAGGCGAAGGAAAGGGCACAGCCCCACTGTCCGGCCCCGGTTTCGGTGGTCATGCGCTCAATGCCGGAGATTTTGTTGTAGTAGGCCTGGGGCACGGCGGTGTTGGGCTTGTGGCTGCCCGGCGGGCTGACGCTTTCGTTTTTGAAATAGATCCGCGCCGGGGTGTCCAGCACCTTTTCCAGGGAGAGAGCGCGCACCAGGGGCGAGGGACGCCAGATCCGGTAAACCGACTGGACCGCATCGGGAATGTCGATCCAGCGTTGGGTGCTGACCTCCTGCTCGATCAGCTTCATCGGAAACACCGGCGCCAGATCTTCGGGCTTGATGGGGTTGCCGTCCGGTCCCAGCGGCGGGTTGAGCTTGATGTCGGCAAGAATATTGTACCATTGCCGGGGCATCTCGTCTTCGGTCAGAAGTATTTTGCGGTTTGTCATGGCGTATCCTGTTTCAGGCTGGGCGCCGCCTCGCTTCTTTCCGCGGCCGTGCCGTCGGTCGTCTGCTTTTTCAGCGCCAGGTGAATGCTGTCGAGGATTCCGTTGATGAACGCGCCGGATTCCTCGGTCCCGTATTTCTTGCCCACATCGATGGCCTCGTTGATCGATACTTTCGGCGGGATGTCGTCGCAGAAGAGCATTTCGAAGACCGCCACGCGCAGGACATTGCGATCGACGCCGGACATCCGGCTGATTTTCCAGTTGCTGGAGAAGCGTTCGATCAGGACGTCGATCTCCGCCTTTTTCAGGATCACCCCTTCGACCAGGGTCTGGTAAAACGGTAGGAACTTGGGCGACGGATTGAAGTTTTGGCAAAACATGGCCATCGCCGATTCCGGCTTCACCGCGCCCGTATCCAGGTAGAAGAGGGTCTGCATGGCGAGTTCTCGGGCTTTGCGTCGGCTGCTGATCATCAGGCCTGCTCAACGGCCTCCATCAGGTTGACCATCTCCACGGCGGCCATCGCCGCGCTCCAGCCCTTGTTGCCGGCCTTGGTGCCGGCGCGTTCAATGGCCTGTTCGATGGTATCGGTCGTAAGGACGCCGAAGATCACCGGAACCCCCGTCTCTAAAGTCACACCGGCGATGCCCTTGGACACCTCGGCGCTGACGTAGTCGAAATGCGGCGTGGCGCCCCGGATCACGGCCCCCAGGCAGATGATCGCCTGGTAGCTTCCCTTGATCGCCAGTTTTTTGGCCACCAGGGGGATCTCGAAGGCACCCGGCACCTTGACGAGGTCGATGTCATTTTCGTTGGCACCGCAGCGTACCAGGGCATCCAGGGCCCCGCCCACCAGCCGGTCGGTGATGAAATCGTTGAATCGGCCGGCCACCAGCGCGAATTTCTTGCCGTCGGCGCGAAGCTTGCCTTCGATTGTGTTCGGCATGTACCTCCTCCCTGATCTTTTTTGGCGGATCCCCCCTGCCCCACACGGGTCAGGGTTTGACGTCGAAGTTGAGGGTATGGCCCATCTTGAGTTTCTTGCACTCCAGATAACAGCGGTTGTATTCGTTGGGCTCGATCTCGATGGGCACCTGTTCGACGATGCTGAGCCCGTAGCCCTGGAGGCCGATCATTTTTTTGGGGTTGTTGGTCATCAGGCGCATTTTGCGGACCCCCAGATCCACCAGCACCTGGGCGCCGATGCCGTAGCTGCGCAGATCGGGTTTGAACCCCAGAGCCTCGTTGGCCTCCACCGTGTCCAGCCCCTGGTCCTGCAGCGCGTAAGCCTTGAGCTTGTTGACCAGCCCGATACCCCGGCCTTCCTGGCGGATATAGAGCAGCACGCCTTCACCTTCGCGTTCGATCTTCTGCATCGCCCGGCGCAGCTGGTCGCCGCAGTCACAACGCATGGAGCCGAAGATGTCGCCGGTCAGACACTCCGAGTGCACCCGCACCAGAACGGCCCGGTCAGGCCGGATCTCCCCTTTGATGAGCGCGATGTGCTGCAGGTCCTCGACATCGTTCTCGTACACGACCGCCCGGAAATCGCCGGCCACCGCGGTGGGGATCGTGACCTCGACCGCACGGTGAACGAAAGACTCGGTCCGCATCCGGTATTCGATCAAATCCGCAATGGTGCAGATCCCGATGCCGTGGGTGGCGCCGAAGGCTTCCAGCGACGGCAGCCGCGCCATGCCGCCGTCTTCATCCATGATCTCGCAGATCACGCCGGCGGGCTTCAAACCGGCCAGACGCGCGAGATCCACCGAGCCTTCGGTCTGACCGGCACGCACCATGACCCCCCCGCCGCGCGCCCGCAGGGGAAAAATGTGCCCCGGTCGCACCAGGTCCTGGGGCCGGGCGGTGTCGGCCACCGCCGTCAGGATCGTGGTGGCGCGGTCGGCGGCCGAGATCCCGGTGGTCACCCCGCAACGGGCTTCGATGGAGACCGTGAATCCGGTTTCAAACTGCGAGGTGTTGTGGTCCACCATCAGCGGCAGGTCCAGGGCGTCGAGTTTTTCGCCTGTCATCGACAGACAGATCAGCCCGCGCCCGTATCTGGCCATGAAGTTGATGGCCTCCGGCGTGACCATTTCGGCGGCCATGGTGAGATCGCCCTCGTTTTCGCGGTCTTCGTCATCCACCAGGATAACCATCTTGCCTGCGCGGATGTCCTTGATGGCCTGTTCGATTGAAATTTTCGGCATTCTTTCTATTTTCTCCCCCAAGGAAAAGTGGTTGAACGCATCAAAAGTGCAATACCCGGCAATTTCGCCGGTTCAGAGAAAACCGTTTTTGGCCAGGAGGGTCATGTCGATCCCGGTCGGGTACCCCTCCCCGGCGCCTGGCGACCCCTTGCGGTGGGAGGTGAACCGCTCCACGTACTTCCCGATCAGGTCCGTCTCGATGTTGACCGCCGCGCCAATCGGCTTGAACCCCACCGTGGTGAGCTTGGCGGTGTAGGGGATGATGCTGACCTCGAATCCCCCGCGCGCCACGCGATTGAGGGTCAGGCTGACCCCGTCGACGGCCACCGACCCCTTTTCGATCATGTAGCGCGCCAGCGCCGCCGGCACATCAAAGCCGATGACGATCGCGTTGCTTTTTTTCTGACGGCTGCGCAGGACCCCCATGCCGTCGATGTGCCCGGAAACCAGATGCCCATCGATACGGTCGGAGAGCCGCAGCGCCCGTTCGAGATTGACCCGCTCGCCGATCCGGGTCCGGCCGAAGGCTGTGCGCATGACGGTTTCCGGGGAAACATCCGCCTCGAAGCGCCGCCCTTGAAGCACCACCGCTGTCAGACAGGCGCCGTTGACGGCAATGCTGTCCCCGATGCGGCTGCCTTCCAGGGCGAAATCGGCCTCGACCGTCAACCGCTGGCCTTCGCCGCCCGAGCGCATGCCGCAAATGGTGCCGAGCCCTTCGATAATCCCCGTAAACATGCTGGTGTTCCGTTCGCGCTCTGCCCGGACGGCAGGACCGCCGCGCGGGTCAGTGCAGGTAGCCCGCAACCAGGACGTCTTCCCCCAGCCGCCGTACCTCCAGGTCTTTGACCGGCTTGCACTGGCGCATCAGCTCCGGCCCGGGCCCCCGGCAGATGGGCACGCCGTCGTCGCCCCCCAGGATCTTGGGCGCATAGAAAAAATAGATTTTATCGACAATATCCGCCGCCAGCGCCGCGGCGCTGACCTCGGCGCCGCCTTCGATCAGCAGGCTGGTGAGGCCCAGCTGCCCCAGCACCGTCATCAGGGCTGCGAGGTCGATGCGGCCCGCTTTTTCGGGAACCGCCATCACCCGGGCGCCGGCCGCCGCCAACGCCCGTCGGCGGGTCGGGTCGGCCGAAGATTTACAAAAAATTATTGTATCAGATTCGGATTGCTGCCGCAACATTTTGGCGCCCACGGGGGTTTTCAGGTGGGTGTCGAGGATAAGCCGCACGGGATCCCGGCCGGGCAGGTCATCCAGCCGGGTCGTCAGGCTGGGATCGTCCGCGCGGACGGTCTTGACCCCCACCATGATGCTGTCCAGCCAGTGGCGCAGCCGGTGGCCAAGCCCCCGGGCCTGCTCACCGGTCACCCAGCGGGCGTCACCGGTGCGCGTGGCGATCCGGCCGTCGAGGGTGGCGGCGCATTTCAGCACCACGAACGGCCTGCGGGTGCAGGCGAACTTGACAAAGACCTCGTTGATCTGCCGCGCCCGCGGCTCGCAGATTCCGCTGAGGACCTCGACGCCGCGGCCCTGCAGGTAGCCGCGCCCGCCGCCGGCCACATTGGGGTTGGGATCCGCCATGGCCATTATGACCCGGCGGATGCCGGCCGCCAGGATTTTCTCGGTGCACGGCGGCGTCCGGCCGGTGTGGTTGCAGGGTTCCAGGGTCACATACAGATCCGCACCGCGCGCGGCCTCCCCGGCGGCCGCAATGGCGTTGACCTCGGCGTGGGGCCCGCCCAGCGCCTGGTGGTAGCCCTGCCCGACCACTTTGCCGTCTTTGACGACGAGCGCCCCGACCATGGGATTGGGGGCGGTGAAACCGCGTCCCTTTTCCGCCAGGTCCAGGGCCAGCTGCATGAAAAATTCGTGGTCCATGGGGCTCGTTTCAAAGGCCCCGCGGCCGGCCGGCGCGTCTCGGGAGGCGACGGGGAGCGTCCAAAGCGGGGGCTTCAGTTGGCCTTCTCCTTGCTGAGGAGACTTTTCAATTCGCAGACAAAGTCGTTGACGTCCTTGAATTCGCGGTAAACCGAGGCAAAACGGACATAGGCGACATCGTCCAGTTCGTGCAGCCGGTTCATGATCCTCTCCCCCAGGGCATGGGAGGGAATTTCCTTTTCACCGGTTTCCCGAAGGTCCCGCTCCAGATCGTCGAGAAACTCCTCAATGACGTTCATGCTGATATTGCGCTTTTCACAGGCCCGCTGAATGCCGGAGCGGATCTTGTCGCGGCTGAAGACCTCCCGGCGCCCGTCTTTCTTGATGATCATGATCGGGATCTCTTCGATGTGCTCGTAGGTCGTGAAGCGCCGGTGGCAAACAATGCACTCCCGGCGCCGGCGGATGACAGAGGCATCCTTGCTCAAGCGGGAGTCGATGACCTTGTTTTCGATTTCGGAACAAAACGGGCACTTCATGGGGCGCCTCCCTGTTTCTCGGGTTCGAATTGAACCACCTCGACCCCGGCCTCCGCCAACAGCTCCCGCGACATGGGATCCGCGTAATTATTCTGGTAGTATATTTTTTTTATGCCGGCATTGATGATCATCTTGGCGCAGATGGAGCAGGGCAGGTTGGTGCAGAAAAGCGTCGCCCCTTGAATGCTGACCCCTAAATAAGCCGCCTGGATGATGGCATTCTGCTCGGCGTGAATCGCCCGACAGAGTTCGTGGCGCTCGCCGGAGGCCACCTTGAGCCGCTCCCGCAGGCAACCCACGTCGATACAGTGCTGGGTGCCGCTGGGGGCGCCGTTGTAGCCCGTCGCCAGGATGCGCTTGTCCTTGACGATCACGGCCCCCACGGCGCGCCGCAGGCAGGTGGAGCGCTGGGCCACGAGGGCTGTGATCTGCATGAAATAGGTTTCCCAGGAGGGGCGGTTGTACCCATCGGCCATCACTGCCCCCCTGCGGCCCTGTCGAACCCGCCGTAAAGCGGAAAAGCGTCGCAGAGTTCAATAATTTTTTTGCGGGTGGCGGCGACGCCGCTGCCGTTGTCAGGGTGCTTGAGCACCTCGGCAATCATCCGGCCGATGGCCCGCATTTCCGGCACCTGCATGCCCCGGGTGGTGACCGCCGGGGTGCCGATGCGGATCCCGCTGGTGACGAAGGGGCTGCGGGTCTCAAAGGGGATCGAATTCTTGTTGACCGTTATTCCCGCCCGCCCGAGAAGGGTTTCAGCCTCCTTGCCGGTAATTCCCAGGCTGGTCAGATCCACCAGCATCATGTGGTTGTCGGTGCCGCCGGAAACCAGCGCAATCCCTTCGGCCATCAACTGCGCGGCCAGAGCGTGGGCATTGGCCACGATGGATTTCTGGTAGGCCCAAAATTCCGGGCTCAACGCTTCCTTGAAGGCAACCGCCTTGGCGGCGATCGTATGCATCAGGGGACCGCCCTGGATGCCGGGGAATATCTGCTTGTTGAAAATCCCGCCGAGATCCGAGCGCGCCACGATCAAGCCGCCGCGGGGGCCGCGCAGGGTTTTGTGGGTGGTGGAGGTGACCACATCGGCCAGGGGAACCGGCGAGGGGTGCAGGCCCGCGGCCACGAGCCCCGCAATGTGGGCCATATCGACCATCAGGTAGGCGTCCACACTGGCGGCCACCCGGGCGAAGGCCTCAAAGTCGATGATCCGGGGATAGGCGCTGGCACCGGCCACAATCAGCCGCGGCCGGTGCTCGCGGGCCAGCTGCGCCAGCAGGTCGTAGTCGATGGTGCCGGTTTCTTTGCGAACGCCGTAATGCACGAAATGGAACAGCCGCCCGGAAAAGCTGGCCGGGCTGCCGTGGGTCAGATGCCCGCCATGGGAGAGGTCCATCCCCAAAACGGTGTCCCCCGGCTGGAGCAGGGCGAAGTAAACCGCCATGTTGGCTTGGGAGCCGGAGTGCGGTTGAACATTGGCGTAGGCGGCGTCAAACAACCGCCGGGCGCGTTCGATGGCCAGATTTTCGGCCACATCGACAAACTCACAGCCGCCGTAGTAGCGCCTGCCCGGGTAGCCTTCGGCGTATTTGTTGGTCAACACGCTGCCCTGGACGGCCATGACGGCCCGGCTGGCGATATTTTCGGAGGCGATCAATTCCAGGGTATGGGCCTGACGATCCAACTCGCGGGAAATGACCGCGGCGATCTCCGGATCGGTTTTTTCAATCACCGTTGCTTTCAAATCAGGGGTTTCCTCTCGGGTGGGCGAGTGGATGCGAAAATCCTTGACAGGCGCTCGCTTTCGGTCTTGGGGGGCAGGCGGCCCCCGGCTATTGAAGTTGCTTCAGACTGTCGAATTTATCCAGCCGGTCCTGGTGGCGCCCGCCTTCAAACGGGGTTTCCAGCCAGACCCTGACGATTTCGAGGGCCAGGCCTTCGCCGATGACACGCCCGCCCATGACGAGAATATTGGCGTCATTGTGCCGCCGGCCCATCAGGGCGGAGAACAGATCGTTGCACAGGGCCGCTCTGACGTGGGGAAAGCGGTTCGCCACGATCGACATCCCGATGCCGGTGCCGCAGATCAGAATCCCGCGCGCATACTCGCCGCGGGAAACCGCAGCGGCGACCCGCGCCCCGAAATCCGGATAATCCACGGAAGTCGTGGCGTGCGTGCCGGCATCCCGGACCGTGATCCCGTTTTCCACAAGATAGGCTTTGACCGCCTCTTTCAAGGCAAAGGCGGCATGGTCGCACCCAATGATAATCGGCGCCTTTTTTTCAGGCATGTTGCGGTCCTCGCAAGTTCGGGCCCCCCTGAGCAGGCCTTTGACGACCCAGGGAATTAGTGAATTTATAGTCTGGCGAAGCGGATCGCAAGAAAAAAAAACGGAAAAACCGGGGTTTTGAGCAGGCAGGAAAACCGGACCGGATTGAAACGGCTGCGTTCCCCCATTGCGCGCTGCCGCCGGCGGAGACGCGCTACCCGTATCGGGGCCGGCCGGGCGCCCACCCCGCCAGGGTTGGCCTCAAACCGCCCGGGAAGCCGTCAACCCGGGAGTTTTTTCAGGATCAGCGACGCGTTGGTCCCGCCGAAGCCGAACGAATTGGTCATGGCCGCCTGGATGGCCGCCTGACGGGCGACCCCGGGAACGTAATCCAGGTCGCACTCGTCTGCGGGGTTCTCCAGGTTGATGGTCGGGGGGACGATCCCGCGATGGAGCGCCAGGCATGTGAAAACCGTTTCGATGCCGCCCGCTCCGCCCAACAGGTGCCCGGTCATCGACTTGGTGGAGCTGATCATGAGCGACCGGGCGTTTGCGCCGAAAACGGTCTTGACGGCCCGGGTCTCGAAAAGGTCGTTGAGTTGGGTGGAGGTGCCGTGGGCGTTGATGTAATCGATCGCAGCCGGTTCGATGCCAGCGTCCTTGAGGGCCGCCGACATGCAGCGGGCCGCGCCCTCGCCGTTGGGAGCAGGCGATGTCATGTGGTAGCCGTCGCCGCTCATGCCGTAGCCGATGATCTCGGCGTAAATCCTCGCACCCCGGGCCAGCGCCGCTTCGAGGGTTTCGAGAATCAGAATACCGGAGCCCTCTCCGACCACAAAGCCGTCGCGATCCCGATCAAAGGGCCGGGAGGCCTTCTGGGGATCGTCGTTGCGGGTCGAGAGCGCCTTCATGGCGTTGAATCCGGCAATGCAGGTCGGGGTGATGACGGATTCCACCCCGCCGGCGATCATGGCATCGGCAGCCCCCCGCTTGATGATCTGAGCCGCATCCCCAATGGCGTGCGCCCCTGCGGCGCAGGCGGTGGCCACCGAGGAGTTGGGACCTTTGGCACCGAACTGGATCGAGATCATCCCGGGCGCCATGTTGCCGATGATCATAGGGATGTAAAATGGACTGACCCGCCGCGGCCCCCGGGTTTCGAGCACCCGGTTGGTTCTTTCAAGCATCGACAACCCGCCCAAGCCGCAGCCGGTCACCACACCGACCCGGTCACCATTGGCGCGCGTAATCTTCAACCCGGAATCCTCCAGCGCCATGCGCGCCGCGGCGATGGAGTATGAAATATGCGGCTCCAGCCGTTTGGCTTCCTTCTTGGGCAGAAAATCCTCGGGTTTGAACCCTTTGACTTCACCGGCGATCCGCGTTTCATACTCGGAGGTGTCGAAGCGCGTGATTTCCCCGATTCCGGACTTTCCGGCGCACAAGCCCTGCCACGTCTCCTCCACACCGATACCCAGCGGCGTAACAAGCCCCACACCTGTAATGACAACCCGCCTCTCCAAAGCGCTTCCTCCCCCGTCATACGCCCGGTTCACTCCCTGTTGCGGGGCATCCCGGCCGGATTTTGCGGCCGGTTGGCGTTTACCCGGCCCCGATTCGGACTGCCGGCCGATCCCTTCACGAACGGCTGGCGATATATTCCATGGCATCCTTGACGGTCGCCATCTTCTCGGCATCCTCGTCGGAGATCTCGACGTCGAATTCCTCCTCCATGGACATGATCAGCTCGACCAGGTCGAGCGAGTCGGCGCCCAGATCGTCCACAAAAGACGCCTCGGGGACGACCTCGGCAAGATCGACGCTCAATTTCTCAGCAATGATTTTCTTCACTTTATCTTCAACTGACATGGGGTACCCCTCCTTGGGAAAAATAGAGTTTTAAAATGCCTTCGAATCGCATCGGGCCGCGCGGCCCGTTCTAAACGTACAAGCCGCCGCTGACGTGCAGCACCTGACCGGTCAGGTAAGCCGCCTTGGCCGAGGCCAGAAATTCGACCACCGCCGCCACCTCGTCGGGCGTACCGGCCCGCCCCAGGGGAATCTGGCCGACCATTGCGTCGCGGGCCTTCTCGCCCAGGGATGCGGTCATGTCGGTTTCGATGAAACCCGGGGCGACTGCATTGACCGTAATCCCGCGGGAGGCCAGCTCCAGCGCGACCGCCTTGGTAAGCCCGATCAGCCCGGCCTTGGAGGCGACATAATTGGCCTGACCCGGATTGCCCGTGACCGCCACCACCGAGGAAATGTTGATGATCCGGCCGTAGCGTTGCTTCATCATCACCTTGGCGGCCATTTTGGTGCAGAGAAACGCCCCTTTGAGGTTGGTGTCGACCACCGCGTCCCAGTCGTCGGCTTTCATCCTGACCAGCAGCCCGTCGCGGGTGATGCCGGCATTGTTGACGAGCACATCGATCCGCCCGGTTTCGGTTAAGACCCGGTCGATGAAGGCCTTGACACTGGTTTCGTCGGTGACATCCGCCTGGATGCCGGTCGCCCGCCCGCCTGCCGCCGCCACCATCTGTTCGACTTCGCCGGCGGCCGCGGCCGCAGCGGCGTAGTTGAAAAACACCCGGCAGCCCGGAACGCCAAACACCCGACAGACCGCCCGGCCGATTCCCCGGGAGCCACCGGTAACCACTACGGTGCGCTGGATTGTTTCGGACATGGCTAGCGCTCGAATATGAAATCCGCCACCCGATCCATGTCGGTAATGACGGAAGTTCCGCTGAGAATCAGCGTGTGATGGGATACCGACTGTAGGAAGGCGGCGGCATCCGCGGCATTGAAGACCCCTGAACCGACCACGATCTTATTCAGGTTGGCCGACACCTGCTGCCCGACCTCGGCTGCGAAAACCCGCGCCATGTGGTGATATTTGGCCGCCAGGGGGTCCGCATCGCGGGCATAAGCGGCTGCACGCCGGGACAGGCTGGCGCCGACCTCCACGTGGGTCATCATGTCCGCCAGGGTAAACATCAGGTACTGCTGCTTGGTCAGACGGTTTTCATGCACCAGATCGATCACGGCGTTGAGGGCCGTGGCGGCCAGCGCCAGCGTTCGGCAACCCGGGTCCGCGGGGCCCTCGTCGGCCAGGCGCGTCATTTCCGCGGCGATCTCGCCGTAAAAGGCGCCCTTGGTTTTGCGGGCCTTTTTCCAGCGAAAGGTGCTGATGATGCTCTGCTGAATTTCGCTGGTGCCCTCGTAGATGCTGGTGATGCGGACGTCGCGCTTGATCTTCTCGACTTCGAATTCCGAGATGTAGCCGTATCCGCCGAGGGCCTGCATGGCGTTTTCAGCCGCCGTGTTGGCCGCTTCGGTGGTAAACAGCTTGGAGATTGCGCCCTCCACCTGGAGGTCTTCGTCCCCGGCGTCCAGCCGCAGGGCGACCTCGTCCATGTGGGCTTCAGCCGCCGCCAGACGCACCACGCTGGGGACGATCAGCTTGTGGGTGTAGCCCTGCTTTTCGCAAAGCGGCCCGCCGAACTGGATGCGCTCGGCGGCGTAGCGAATGGCAATCTCCATCGCCGCCTCACCGGCTCCCAGGGCCATGGCGGCCACCATCAGGCGGGTATAGCCGAATACCCGGTTGGCCTGTTTCAGCCCCTCGCCGGGAACCTCCCCGATCAGGTTCTCAACCGGCACGTAAACGTCGGTGAAGGACAGCGGCGAGGTATTGGACGCTCGAATACCATGCTTTTCCTCCCCCTTGCCCTGGACGAAGCCTGGCGTTCCGCGTTCGACGATAAAAAAGGAGGGACCCTCCGGGGTTTTTGCCAGAACAGTGACAAAGTCGGCATACCCACCGGTGGAGATGAACTGCTTGGCGCCGTTCAGGGTGTAGCCGACGACTTTGCCGGCCGCATCGGTGACCGGATCGGCCTTGGTTTTGAGGGCCGCAAGATTGCTGCCGGCGCCGGGCTCGGTCACCGCGTAGGCCACGAGGGTGTTGCCTGCGGCAATCGCCCCCAGCCACTTTTCCTTCTGCTGGCGGGTGGCGCCGACGAAAATCGGGTCGGCCCCGAGCTGGATCGCAAAAAATGCGGTCCCCACCCCCAGGCAGATCTTGCCCAGTTCACGGGTGACGGCACAGGTGTCGCGCGCCCCGCCGCCCATCCCGCCGTATACTTCGGGAAGGAAAAAAAGCTGCAACCCGATCTCGGGGCCGAGCATTTCCCTAATCTCGGCTTCGGGGAAGATCTCCTTTTTATCGAATTCGAGGATCTTTTCCTTGGTCAAAAGCCGCTTGCGCAGCTGGCGAATGGTGTCCACCACCATTTGCCGGTCCTCGGGATCCAATCCCCTCAGGGGCTTTACGGCCTCGGTCGCTTCTGTCGTCATCGGTGGCACCCTTTTTGATTTAATCTTCTTCGGTTTTCACGGCGTCCCGTCCCTTGTAGACGCCGCATTCCGGGCAGACATGGTGCGGCAGCTTGGCCTCGCCGCACTGGGGGCACTTCGTGACGGCGACCGCCGCCAGCTTTTTGTGGGCCCGACGCATATCCCGCTTTGACTTAGAGGTCTTATGCTTTGGTAAAGCCATGAGTCATCTCCTAACTATATGTTTTAATTTATAAATATTGCATGCACGCCCCTTGTGGCAAAAGTAGTCCTCTAGTAATTGAAATCATTCCGATTGTCAAGAACTTTCAATGCTGAATTCTATTTTTGGCAGCTTGTAGTCCCCGGGGTTCTGTGCTATTGAGATTTCCCGGCTGCCAAAGACGGCCACTGCGCACCGTAAATTTTTGTTAATACAGTTTATTTTCAAATTTAAGCTGAAACCCAGGGCCGGTCTGACGGCTCGGCCGGACACCCCCGCCGGCCGCTGACCGACGCGCGACGGGCTTGCTCCCCATGCCGTCGCCCGGATTCCTGATAACTCAAAAAAAATAGTTGACAAGTTATTTCCTGGCAGCAGCAAGGTGAGTAGAATGAAGGAAATCGTCACCCGCTTTCCCCCCAGCCCCAGCGGCTTCCTGCATGTCGGGGGGGCCCGGACCGCGCTGTTCAACTGGCTTTACGCCCGCCACACGCGGGGCCGCTTCGTACTGCGGATCGAAGACACCGACGTCGCGCGCTCGACCCAGGCCTCGGTGGACGCCATTTTTGACGCACTGGCGTGGCTTGGGATCGACTGGGATGACGGCCCCTACTACCAGTCCCGGCGCCTGGCTATTTACCAGGAACATATCCAGCGGCTCCTGGACAGCGGCCACGCCTATTACTGCACCTGCTCCGCGGCGGCGGTGGAGGCCATGCGCCAGCGGGCGATGACCAGCGGGGGTAAACCGCGCTATGACGGCAGCTGCCGCGAAAAAGGGCTTTCGCGCTGCGACAACGCCGCGGTGCGCTTCAAAGCCCCGCTTGACGGCACCACGGTGATCGCGGACGTCGTCAAGGGCGACATCGTATTCCAGAATTCGGAGCTGGACGATTTTATCATCCAGCGCAGCGACGGCACGCCCACCTACAACCTGGCCGTGGTGGTGGACGACATCACCATGGGGGTCAACACGATTATCCGCGGCGACGACCACATCAGCAACACCCCCAAACAGATTCTGCTGTTCAAGGCGTTCGGCTGCCCCCTGCCGACCTTCGGCCACGTCCCCATGGTTCTGGGCAAGGACAAGGCCCGGCTGAGCAAGCGCCACGGCGCCACTTCGGTGACCGCCTACCGCGACATGGGGTTTCTGCCCGAGGCCTTCCTGAACTATCTGGTCCGGTTGGGGTGGTCCTACGGGGACCAGGAGTTTTTCAGCGTCGCGGAGCTGGTGGAAAAGTTCTCCCTTGAAAACATCGGCCGCTCGGCGGGGGTCTTCGACCCGGAAAAACTGCTGGCCCTGAACGCCGACCACATCCAGGCCATGTCGCCCCATCAACTGTCGCCGCGCCTGATCCCTTTTCTGAGGGCCTTGGCGGTGGCCGCCGAAGAAGGCCCCTTTATCGAACGGGTCATCGCAACCCTCCAGCCGCGCAGCAAAACGCTGCTGGATATGGCCCGCGACGCCCTGTTCTACTATGCGGAGACGGTCACCTACGACGAGCAGGCCGCCGCGAAATTCCTCACCCCGGAGGCTCTGGAGCCCCTGCAAGGCCTCGTCAAAGAGCTGGAAGGCCTTGGGACTTTCACCCCCGAAAGCCTGGAGAACGCCTTTCAGGCCGTGATGACCGCAACCGGGCTGAAGCTGGGGAAGATCGCCCAGCCCGTGCGGGTGGCCCTGACCGGGCGGACCGCGAGCCCCGGCATCTTCGAAATCATCGAAATCATCGGCAAAGACAAGGTCCTCGAGCGCTTGCGGGCTGCAGCGGCGTTCATCCGGCGGAAGTCGACGTGATGCCGGCGCCGGCCATGGGCCTTCCACCCCCGCCGGTTGTCAATTTTTCCTTGACGGCCGCTCAGGCTATTTGATAAGAGGCGCGGATAATTACTGAGGGATCGTCTAGTGGTAGGACGACGGGTTCTGGCCCCGTTAACCTAGGTTCGAATCCTAGTCCCTCAGCCAAAAAAATCCAAAAAGGAGCGATGGTGACGACCACCGCTCCTTTTTTTATTTTCCGAACCATGGGGGGCCGCGCAAGCCGCAGCGGGCGGGACTATCCCAGGGACACGTCGAGAGTCATCATCACCGCAAACCCCAGCATCGCCCCGACCGTTGAAACATCGGTGTTCTTGTCGAGCTGGGACTCCGGAATCAGCTCCTCGATCACCACGAAGATCATCGCGCCCGCTGCAAACGCCAGGGCGTATGGCAGGATCGGGCGCATCAAGATGACCGCGGCGGCGCCCAGCACGCCGGCAATCGGCTCGACCACGCCGGAGAGCTGACCGTACCAGAAGCTCTTGAGGCGGGAAAACCCCTCGCGCCGCAGGGGCACCGAGACCGCGGCGCCTTCGGGGAAATTCTGAATGCCGATCCCCAGCGCCAGGGCCACCGCACCGGCAAGGGTCGCCGACGGCAGGTCCGCGCCCAGGGCCCCGAAGGCCACCCCCACCGCCAGCCCCTCGGGAATGTTGTGCAGGGTGATCGCCAGCACCAGGAGAACACTGCGGCGCCAGTGGGTCGAAATCCCTTCCGCTTCCTCACGCGGAAACCCCAGGTGCAGGTGGGGCAGGACTTTGTCCACAATCCACAGAAAGGCCCCGCCGGCCAGAAAGCCGACCGCTGCCGGCACCCATGCCGGCAGGGGCCCTTCTTCGGCCATCTCGATGGCGGGCGCCAGCAGCGACCAGAAGCTGGCGGCGATCATCACCCCGGCCGCAAACCCCAGCATGCCGTCCAGCACCTTGCGGTTGATGGACTTGAAAAAAAACACCATCCCGGCGCCCAGGGCGGTCAGAAACCAGGTGAAAAGGGTGGCCCAAAGGGCCTGCATGACCGGGTTCAGCCCGGTGAACCAGTGGACTAGCATCCTTTTGCTCCTGTGGAATTGAAATCATCGCCGGCCCCAGCGGACCGTCAAAAAGAGACTGCGGCCAGGAGTGTGCAACCCATACACAGCAATAAGACATCAGGCAAGCAAAAATCCGGCGCCCCGCAACTTCCCGTTGAGCGCCGCTCGGCACCGTGATAGAAGTGGAGTGGGCGGTTGGGACCCGGCCGCCACCCAATTTCCGGTCGCCGACGCCGCTCCGGCCGTCTCCTATCCAAACACCACCGGGGCCCCGCATTTCCCGCCCAAGGAAGGCCCGTGATGAACCACACCACGCTCTTCAGCCACCTGCCGCCACCCCTGGCCGGGCTCGGCGAACTGGCCGAGAACCTCTGGTGGAGCTGGCACCCGGCCGCCCGCATGGTCTTCAAGCGCTTGAACCGCAGGGCCTGGAAGGACAGCGGCCACAACCCCGACAAGCTCCTGCGCGAGCTGTCGGCCGAGGTCTTGGCGGCCGCAGCCCAAAACCCGGACTACCGGCGCCACTACGATCTGACCGTCTCCCACTTCCGCCAGGGCATCCAGCCGCGGGCCTGCAGCCTGCTGAAGACTGCGGCCGAACCCGGCCAGCCGGCGATCGCCTACTTTTCAGCCGAGTACGGCCTGCACCACTCGCTGCCCTTCTACGCCGGCGGCCTGGGCTTTCTGGCCGGCGATTTCATCAAGGAGTGCAGCGACCTGGCGGTCCCGCTGGTGGCCGTGGGGTTCATGTACCCGGAGGGCTACCTCAGCCAGCGCATCCGCGAGGACGGCTGGCAGGAAAACCGGGACGAGCCGCTGGAGCGCGACGCCGCCTCCATCGCCCGCGTGCTGGACGCCGAGGGCCGGCAGGTGGTGGTGCGCGTCCCCCTGGTGGAACCCCCCATCCATGTGGCCGTCTGGCAAATCGCCGTCGGGCGGGTGCCCCTTTTCCTGATGGACACCGACATCGACCTCAACGACCCCTGGAACCGCGGGATCTCGGCGCGCCTCTATACCGGGGACCGCGAGCAGCGCCTGCGTCAGGAGATCGTTCTGGGCATCGGCGGCTCCAAGGTCCTTGAAACCTTGGGCATCCGCCATTCGGTGCTGCATCTCAACGAGGGCCATGCCGCCTTTGCCCTGCTGGAGCGCATCCACGAACGGGTCTCCCGCGGGATGGGGTTCGAGGAGGCCTTGCGCCAGGTTCAGGCCACCACGGTCTTCACGACCCACACACCCGTGCCGGCCGGCCACGACGTCTTTCCGTTCCCCCTGATGGAGAAGTACTTCAACGCCTACTGGCCGGCCCTGAACCTGGAGCGCGACACCTTTCTCGAGCTGGGGGTGCACCCGGCCGAACCCCGGGCCGGTTTCAATATGACGGCCTTCGCCCTGCGGGCCTCGGGCTACCGCAACGGGGTCAGCCGCCGGCACGGCGAAGTCGCCCGCCGGATGTGGCAGTGCCTCTGGCCGGAGCTGCGGACCGCGGAGGTGCCCATCGACCATGTGACCAACGGCGTGCACATCCCCACCTGGATCGAGCCCAAGCTGGAGCTGCTCTTCAACCGCTACCTGGGGCCCAACTGGCTGGAAGACCACGACAACCCCCTGGTCTGGGAGATGGTCGACGAAATCCCGGACGCCGAACTGTGGCAGACCCACTACTGGCTCAAAATCAAGCTGATCAACGCCATCCGCGAACGCACGCGCCGGCGCTGGGCCGCGGACCACGTCAGCTCGTCGATGGCCATGGCCGGCGGGGTGCTGCTGGATCCGGCGGTCCTGACCCTGGGGTTCGCCCGCCGCTTTGCCACCTACAAACGCGCGGACCTGATCTTTTCGGACCCTGAACGCCTCAAGGGCCTGCTCAACAGCCGCTGGGAGCCGATCCAGATCATCTTTGCCGGCAAGGCCCACCCGGCCGACGAACCGGGCAAGCGCCTGCTGCAGCGGGTCTTCAATGCCGCCCGGGACCCCGCGATGGGCGGCCGGATCGCCTTCGTTGAGGACTACGACGAGCAGTTCGCCCAGTATCTGGTGCACGGGGTGGACGTCTGGCTCAACACCCCCCTGCCGCCGCTTGAGGCCAGCGGCACCAGCGGGATGAAGGCCGCCTTGAACGGCGTGCCGCAGCTGAGCATCGGCGACGGCTGGTGGCCGGAGGGCTATGACGGGCAAAACGGCTGGATCTTCGGCAAGGAGACCGGGCCGGCGGACGGCCGTGGCCCGGCCGACGCCGAGAGCCTTTACCGACTGCTGGCCGAAACGGTGATTCCCCTCTACTACCGGGTCACCGACAGCGGCGTGCCCCACGACTGGGTCAGGGTCATGAAGGCGGCCATCAAGAGCAATGCCCCGCGCTTTTCCGCCCGCCGGATGGTCAAGGAATACATCGATAAATTTTACCGCCGGGCGCTTCAGGACACCTGAATGGGCCGTCTGCTCCTCAGCGCATAAAATTCATGTTGGGGCGGGTCGCCGGCGCGGGGTCGCCGTCCAAAAACTCCCGCAGACAGCCGGCCGCCGCCGCCAGGCCGTCGACGTTGATCAGGCGGGTGTAAAGCGTGTGGCCGAAGGGGTAATTTGCCGAAAAATACTGGGCCCAGCGTTTGAA
>Ga0105097_10000230_pt1 | contig 24458 bp, 28 predicted proteins | sample PPLLak12cMay2015_FD_87035 | JGI IMG/M metagenome (GOLD analysis project Ga0105097, IMG submission 87035) | Freshwater sediment microbial communities from Prairie Pothole Lake near Jamestown, North Dakota, USA - PPLs Lake P7 Core (1) Depth... | ecosystem: Environmental > Aquatic > Freshwater >...
ACAGGTTGGAAACGTGGATCTACGTCAATACGTAAAGAAGAAGTTTTTTGAATATCTTCTTGACGTTTTTGTTCAAATATCTGAATAGCTTTTTGATTAGCTTCTTCATACATTTTCACAGCAGTATTGTAATCTAATCTTAATAACTCATTTTCAGAGTTGATTTTAGATATAAGTACACCATTTTCAGCTGAAATACAAGCATTTTCTTCAGTCACCAGGTTTTTAACCTTAGCTTTAAAGTAATTTACTTTTTGTTCATAATGTCTATGCTTTGCAGCTAATTCATTATGGATATTCAATAATTGAGTAGAAGTATGATGAACCTTTACATCTAAAGGTGTCTTTTTACCATCTTCAATATTCATCCATTCTAATGTCTTCAAAAAAGGTAATTCTTTACGAAGATTATCTAATTTTGAGTCTTTATGAATAAATTGACCAATATGAGCTGCATAGCTCTCTGCTTCTAAATACTCATTGTATTCATTTACAGAAAGTTGATCCCAACCCCATTTTTCATCAACTAAAGGTAAAGTATTAGCTTCTTTTGTTTGAGGATAAACAGGATATTCTAAATCACTAACAAAGCTTTTAGCTTTTAATTCCTTTATAAGGGAATCTTTAGCTCTGATGTTTTCCATCAGAAAAGCCTGTGTCGAATGCAATAAACCCTTTTCAAGGATTAATGCTACAATATCTTTAGGTATTGGATTACCTACTGTATCAATATAAGTTTTAGAACCTATACTTAATGTCTTTTCACTGTTATTAATAACAGCAATTTGGTTTCCAATTTCTTGTGTTTTTTGAAAACATAAATTAGAAATTGATTGTGCTTGTGACAAACTCAAGCCTTTGTCTGATAGAGAATTTCTCATGATGGTTTGTACTGTTTCAGAAACAGAAAAATTTAAGGTTTAGATTTGTAAGTTTATAAAGGTAGTCTTACTTCCACCTGTTGCTATTACCGCACGATTTATACGTCTGTTGCAACTTCCCTATCTAATAGGCGTCCCAATTACAACTGCTCACCCTTTGGGAGCTGATTAAGAGATTAGATAAGGACTCTTTGCCTTACCACTATAGTCTTAATCAGGTGGTTTCACATCTTACCTATGCATTTATCCAGTTGTCTGAAACAACAGATTTATCCTGTCATAGTAAACACCTCGTAAGGTGCTATAAGAAGTTTTTATATCCACTTGAAAATGTGCAAAGAGAATAAAAAATTGAGCATTGCAACCTTCAGATTAATTAATGGGTTTCAGTGCATTATACTACATATTGACCCTCTTATGGGTTGTTATCATTGTAGTCAAGTCTTGCTCAATTTTTTGTGATAGTTATCTGAAACTCTACCAAACGCCAGCAGCTTACTGGATAGGATACATTTCACATCTTAGGAGATACAAATGTCCAAACAAACTCCATTTTACCCCTCTGCATTCAATTGTAGTCCCTTACCTTTATTGGTGTTTCGTGCTGTCATCTTTGTGACAGTAGGTTTACAGATTATAACCTTCTAGAATGGATATAATCAACTACAATTGCTGGTCCTTGGGAAACCAGTTATGATGCATTAATTTATATGTATAGCTATTTAATGCCGCAAGTTTTTTGTGGAATCTAAGTATTTGTTTATACTAAGAAACAGTGTGTGAGTTGTTTACCACTTATAAACACACTCACACAACTAACAAAAAAACAAATGTTTCACGTGGAACATACATCATAACTAATTGATTATCAACAAGTTATTAAAAATAATCTGTATATTTTACAATTAATTTATGTACGTCATGTATAACACATAGATTACGAAAAAAATATTAAGCTCTATGAGAGCTTAATATTTGTTCTACTGCTATCAACTATCCATGCATCGTTATCGATGTATGTTAGTTTATAGCCGTTTGCAATGCGCAGTTCTTCTGTCAAGAAGAGAGTGCGTCCATTTGCATCAAGGTGTTTTGTAGAACACCTTGCTTCTGTGTTGTCGCTGAAAGTGACAATTACAGCATTCACAGGTTCACCCTGTGAATTTTTTGCTTGGCGAATAGCCTTAGCAATTTTGTCAGCAGGATTGTTTCTGCTGACTAACGTTACTTGTAACATACTAGAATTGACGGGGGGTTTATACCGTCAATGACAGTGACGGGATGGTTTGTTGGGGAGGCAATTACACCCTCTATCACAAAATAAATTACATGTCAAAATCTTATATTTTAAAACTTTATAAAAATCTCCAAACATAAGGGTGTAGGGGGGGGTTGTATTGTGTATGAATATATGGGGGATATATCATTTACAATTAATTAAATTTTATAAAAAATAATTATAATAGTTTTTGTTATATCTTTGTTGTATGTATAATATAAATGTTAAATTGAAAGATGATGAGTTGGCTGCTAAAGTTAACGCACAAACCGGAGAAATATCTTTTGTAAAAAAGGGATATAGTAATATACCTAAGGATAAGTCTTTATTAAATTATAATAATTTTTCATTAGTAAACAATGATGCTATTAGAGTGCTATCTACAGTTCTTAGTAATGAAGAACTTGGTATTGTTTATAAGATGATAGAGAAAGCTTGTTTTAATACAAATAGTCTTAAACCATTTTCTGATGAAACTTCTATTAGGGTGTTAGCTGAGGAATTTAATATTGGTAAGAATAAGGTGGGGGGGATATTTAAGAAGTTATTTGAATGGGGGGTTTATGCTCATATCAGAATACACGAAACAGAAATTTCTGAATATTGGATTTTAAATCCATATATTTCTTGGAAAGGAAAGCTTAAATCAGATAGTATATTTGTACAATTTGCTAATACAAAGATTTCTAAATTATTAAGTTAAGATTATTCTTAGAAATATTAAATAGAGAAGTGTCATAACTCATTGATTATCAATACACTCTTGTCCCGTTTTGGGACAGTTTTGTCCCGTTTTGGGACATATAATGGTTTTTTATAATATAAAAAGGTATAAATTATTTGTGTTTCTTCTATAATGTTGTTATATTAATTATATGAAAGAAATAATTTGCTCCCCAATTTGCTGCCCTGAATGTGAAGGTTATATATGCCTCTGTAATTAAGGTGTTGTTTAATATTCAAATAAATTTGGAAAGTTTAAACTTTCTATATATATTTGTACTTTAAAAACAAAACATAATGGAAAACCAACAAAAACAAGATGCAGCTCCTACAAAGGAGCAAATGCTTACATGGATGCAAGAGCAAATTGAATTTAAGAAAGTACAAGCTGAATTACAAGAGCTTGATACAAGGATTGCTGTTGCACGTGCAGAATATGTAAAAGCAATGTATACAATTGCTCAAATTTCTACCCCACAAGAAGGTTCTAATGCTGTTGCAGAACACACCCTTACAGAAGAAGATCTTGAAGCCAACCCAGAATTAAAGGAACAAGGTTTAAAGGTGGGTGATGTAATAGGCATTCCAACAGAGATTGCTGATAAAGAGGAGAAAAAAGCACCTATATCTAATAGAGCATTAAAAAAGTAATAGAATGACACAAGTAAACCAAGTGTTGAAAAAATGTGTTATGACTAAGTGGGAAGTTGTGAAATATCAACTACTCACTTATTGCTTTTTTAATAAACTTCATCTATCTGATGCTGAAATAGAATGTCTTGTACTTCTTGCTACAGATGATAATGTCAATGAACTTAATGTTCTTTGTAAAAAAGCATGTGAAATGAACATTTTCAAAACACCTCAAAGTGTAAGAAACTCTTTAAATAAATTAGAAAAAAAGGGTATTGTCACAAAGAAAGGAAAGAATAGAAAGAAACTTTCTATTGATGATGCTATAGGAGTTGTTAAGGATGGTAACGTATTATTAAACTATAATTTTCTTTCTGTTGAAACCAATAAAAGCTAAAGACCTTATTGTATCTACAGCAATGGAGTTAAATCTACCTGTAAATATTGTTAACGATATTGTAACAACATATTGGAAAGATGTACGAGGTGCTCTTTCAGAATTAAAAGCTCCTATTGTACATGTCAGTGCTTTTGGTAATTTTACTATAAAGCATTGGATATTAGAAAAAGAAAAGGAGAAATATCTTTTTATGATAGATAGTATAGCACAACGTGGGTCTAAACGCAGTGAGTTGATTATAGAACAATTACGTAATAAATTAACTTACATTGAAAAAATGATGGATATGTGTAAAAGTGAAATGCAACGAAAAGAATTTATAAAAATACATCGAAAAAGAAATTATGCTAAAACAAATATTTAATAATAGAAAGTTAATTCTTGAAGGTATAAGAAACAACATATTTAAGAAAGAACATGTTGAAGAAATTGCATATGCCAGATTAAATTTATGTAAAAAATGTATTAATTATGATGATGAGGGTACAGGGTGCTTGGTACCTGGTACAGCACCATGTTGCAATAAGAATACTGGAGGTTGTGGATGTAGTTTGTCATTGAAAACAAGAGCATTAAGTTCAGGATGTCCTCTTCCTATTCCTAAATGGAAAGCTGTTTTAACAGAAAAAGAAGAGGATATATTAAACCAACAATTATAATTATGGCTTTACAATTTATACCAGAATTACATAAATATGTCTCTATAGATGGAGCAGATATAGAATGGACTTCTGTAACAAGTTTTATATCTAAATTTAAACAACCATTTGATGCAGATGCTACAGCTTTAAAAGTGAGTAGGTCTAAAAAATCAAAGTGGTATGGGATGAATCCAGAAGATATCAAAGATACTTGGAAAACTGAGGCTAAAAGAGCAACGGATCTTGGCACATGGTATCACAATCAAAGAGAAGCTGATATATGCGGTCTTGAATATATTGGCAGAGAAGGTGTTAATATTCCTATTTATGCTCCCAACACAAATATAGATGGCAGTAAGAATGCACCAGAACAAAAACTTACAGAGGGTATTTATCCAGAACATATGGTGTATTTAAAATCTGTAGGACTTTGTGGTCAATCTGATCTTGTAGAGGTGGTCAATAAAAAAGTGAATATTATAGATTTTAAAACTAACAAAGAAATTAAAAAAGAATCATTTAGAGATTATTCAGGAAAGAGTCAAAAGATGTCAGCTCCTGTTAATCATTTAGATGATTCTAATTTTAATCATTATGCATTACAACTTAGTATGTACATGTATATGATTATTAAGCACAATCCTTTATATAAACCTGGAGAGATGAATCTTCATCACATTATATTTAAACAAGTAGACAAGGATAAATTCGGTAATCCAATTGTGGAGATAGACAGAGATGGTAATCCTATTGTACAAGAGATTGTACAATATAATGTACCATATTTAAAACAAGAAGTAATATCACTTATTAATTATTTAAAAGATTTAAAAAATGGAAAAAATTAACGTAACACCATTAATTAAAGATGATAATAGTTGGACTATTACATCTTGCAAAGGATGTAATCTTCATGATGTAAAAAATAAATATCTTCATAAGTTTGTTACAGATGGAAAAGACACGTTACATGTAACAAGTATTAAATTTATTCCTACAGGATTTAATAAAAACGATTATGTTGTAGAATTAATTGATGATGAACAAGATGCTTCTAAATTTTTACAATTATGAGAATAGAAAATAAATTTAACATTGGTGAACATGTCTATGTCATTACCGATAAAGAACAACAAGTGGGAATTATTAATGGAATAATGCTTACAAAAAATGATATACTTTATTTTGTTGGTAGAGATAATAACACTGATAGGTTTTATGATTATGAACTTTCATTAGATAAAAATCAATTAATTACGCTATGATAAGATTATTTGATATTAGTAATAATAAGGTGATTCCTTCTGAACATTGTTATACAATTGTTTCTTTTAAGCAAATTATAGATACTTATCCAGAAGAGTCTTCTAATATATTTGCTTATATATTTTATCTATCATGTCCTAATCCAGATTTAAATCCATTTTTTGATGTACCGGAAGTAGACAAAGAAGAATTAGTAAGAAGAGAAGTGGGTGGAGAATTTGATTCTGATGATGAATTAATTACAAATGCTCTTGAAGTAGCAAAAAAATTATATGAAACTCCTACAGTGAGAGCGTATATGGGAATTAAAGCAATGTTGGATAGACTAGCTAAGTACATGGAAACAACAGAAATAGAGCATGGTAGAGATGGAAACATTACAGCTCTTATTAATGCTGCTTCTAAATATGAAGCTATTAGACAATCATTTAAAGGTACACTTCGTGATCTTCAAGAAGAACAATCTACTACAGTTAGAGGAAATCAAAGATTAGCATACGATCAGTAATGAATTGTAAAAACTATAAAGCGTTTAATGATAGAAACTATTTGCAGATTGTTAAATAAAACAACATAACCATTACGTATTTAGTATGCAAAAGACAAAATAAACTTTAAAAAATGAAAGATGAATTTTTACAGCAATATGTATTCAACTTCAACCCTTACACTAGAGAGTGGAATGGTTTTTTACGTGAGCACTACATTGAATATTTTAACGGAGTATATGACAACGTATACACCGATGCCAGTATTTCAAAGCTAATAGTTAAACTTAAAAATGTATCAAACTAATTACATAATACCCACTTACGAAAATGGTGTTTGGACAACAACAGAATTTAAAGACAGAATAGAAATTAGAGATTTTGTACGTTCTGTTTTTAAAGACGCTGGTCCAAATGAAGGTTATAATTTTACCGTAAATATTTCTATAGAATTTAATTCTCAAGCTAGAAAGTTTCAAAAAGATGGATATTACTGTAATGCTCCAATAAAGTCAAAAGACTTTATGAATTATTGGGATGAAGAAAAAGCAAAATGTCGCAATGGTGTTATTTATAAAGAGGATGGATTAACATGGTATTTAACACGTGATTATTATATGTGGCTTAACTTTCTTCCTATTTATGATAAGGAAGAAAAAAGATTTGATTTTGCTAAAGTGAGAGATGCTCAATATCATATGGCATTGTATGAGATTTTAGCAGAATTAAGTTATAAACATGTCCCAATATTAAAGAAACGTCAGATAGCATCTTCATATTTTCATATGGGAAAATTGATTAATCAATATTGGTTTGAAGAAGGTTCTGTAAATAAAATAGGAGCTAGTCTTAAAGACTATATATCAGAGAAAGGTTCTTGGAGGATGCTTAATGAATATCGTAACTTTCTTAATGAACACACTGCTTGGTATAGACCTTCTGAACCTGATAAGGTGTTTTCTTGGCAACAACGTATTAAAGTGAGAACAGGTGGTAGAGACACTTACAAGGGTAACAAGTCTATTATTACAGGTACATCATTTGAAAAAGACCCAACTAATGGCGTGGGAGGACCCGTATCGTACTTCTTTCATGAAGAAGCTGGAATTGCTCCCAAGATGATGGACACTTATGAGTTTATGCGTCCTGCAATGCAATCTGGTATGGTGACAACAGGTACATTTATAGCTGCTGGTTCAGTGGGTGATTTAGATCAATGTCAACCTCTTAAAGAAATGATACTCTATCCTCATAAATATGGTATGTTTGCTATAACATCCAATTTAATAGATAACAATGGCACAATAGGGGAAACTGGATTATTTATTCCTGAACAATGGTCAATGCCTCCTTATATAGATAAAGCTGGTAACTCTTTAGTTAATGATGCACTTGAAGCTATTTATGAAGAACGTAAACAATGGAAAAAAGACTTATCTCCTGAACAATACCAGTTACGTATTTCTCAAAAACCCACTAATATTGAAGAGGCATTTGCTACAAGAAAAGAATCTGTATTTCCACCCCATCTTATTTCACATCAAATAAAACGTATAGAAGATGGAGACTATCCTATAGAATATGTCGAATTAAGTATAAATGAGGAAAATAAAATTGTAGCCAAAAAATCTAATAAACAACCTATTAAAAAATTTCCTATAGATAAAACTATGGAAGACAAATCTGGAGTTATATGCGTGTACGAAAGACCAATTCCTAATGTTCCTTGGGGAACATATTATGCTTCTATAGATCCAGTCGGGGAAGGTAGGACCACCACATCAGATTCATTATGTAGCATATTTATCTATAAAAATCCAACTGAAGTAATTAAGGATGAGGGAAATGGTAAAGTAAATTCACATTTTGAGCGAGATGGTATTGTTGCTTCATGGTGTGGAAGATTTGATGATTTGCAAAAAACACATGAACGTCTAGAAATGCTCATCGAATGGTATAATGCGTGGACATTAGTTGAAAATAATGTTAGTCTTTTTATACAGTATATGATTAGTAAAAGGAAACAAAAATATTTGGTTCCTAAAGATCAAATACCTTTTCTTAAAGAATTGTCCAGTAATGCTAATGTATTTGCTACATACGGCTGGAAAAATACAGGAACACTTTTTAAAACCCATCTTATAAGTTATGGCATACAATTCTTACAAGAAGAATTAGATGTTCACACAAATAAAGATGGTGAAATAACAAAAATACATTATGGTGTAGAAAGAATACCCGACATAATGTTATTAGAAGAAATGAAACAATACCAACCGGGTTTAAACGTAGACCGTTTGGTTTCATTTTGTTCCCTTGTAGCATTTGCTCAAATACAGCAAAACAATAGGGGTAAAGCTACAAGAGTAGAAATAGCAAATGATAAATTGGAAAATACACAAAAATTAAGTAAATTATCAGTAAGGACTCCATTTAGACATATGGGTATAAACTCAGGAAGTTTAAATAAAAATGCTTTAAATACTCCCCCTAGAAATGCTTTTAAAAACATAAGATAGATAAAATGGAAGATAAGAAAATAGAATTATTAGAGAAATTAATTAAAAAAAATAAAATTTCTTTAAAAGAAGCTTTGGTTTTAATTGGAGAAAATGAAGAAAAGATTGTAATACAACGCATTCCTTCTCAACCTCCGTATACAAATCCATGGGTAGATCCTCATTGGAGAAAACCATATGAAATTTATTGTGGAAGAGATTCATTTACAACAACAGGAACAACAACAGCTTTTTATCCAAAAGGAACAACTGTTAGTAATATAATTTAAATATATAAAAAATGCAAATATATAATGCACTTGACCTCAAGGCAGGCAAGAAAGTTGAGTACAATAAAATGGGGAGCCTTATGCAACCTGTACAATTTCTACCAGAAGCTGAAAAGGATGATGAGTGGAGAGCATGGAATTTAGACTGGTTAGAGTGGCAGGGTATGCGTCAACTTAGACGTAATGCTGTACGTTTACTTAAAAATTATAAATTAGCAAAGGGTATTATCGATAAAACAGATTATATAGTTGAAGAAGATAACCCTAATGGTGAGCTTATTGATATGCTAACTAAAGAAGATAAGACAGCATTAGAACTTAAATTCTACCCTATTATACCTAATGTAATTAATGTCTTATGTTCTGAATTTAGTAAGAGAGCTTCTAAAATTATGTTTAGAACGGTGGATGAGCTTTCATATAATGAAATGTTAGAAGAAAAAAAGAACATGATTGAAGAAGTGCTTATGCAAAAAGCACAAGCTAAAATGATGAACAAGCTTATTAATATGGGAATGGACCCTCAATCTGAAGAATTTCAACAAGAAATGTCTCCTGATAAATTAAAATCATTACCAGAAATTGAAAGCTTTTTTAAAAAAGACTACAGAAATCTATATGAAAGTTGGGCTACGCACCAACATCAAGTAGATGTAGAAAGATTTCACATGGATGAATTGGAAGAAAGAGCATTTCGTGACATGTTAATTACAGATAGAGAATTTTGGCATTTTAGAATGATGGATGATGATTATGAAATTGAGCTTTGGAATCCTGTACAAGTTTTCTATCATAAGTCTGCTTCTGCTCGTTACATATCTGAAGCTCATTGGATAGGAATGCTTGATTTACTTACTGTAGCAGATGTTATAGATAAGTTTGGGTGGATGATGAATGAAGAGCAACTTAAAGCTTTAGAGGTTATTTATCCTGTAAGATCTGCTGGATATGCACTTCCAGGTATGCAAAATGATGGATCTTATTATGATCCAACAAGATCTCATGATTGGAATACTCAGATGCCAGGTCTTGCATATAGACAGTTTATGAGTACATATGACAATACAAAATGGAGTGGTGATGTTATTCAATCTATATTAAATGAGTCAGAAGATCTTTTTGATTGGGGTAATGCACATTTGTTGCGTTGCACTACTGTATATTGGAAGTCACAACGTAGAGTGGGACACCTTACAAAGATTACAGAATTAGGTGAAATGATACAAGATATTGTAGCTGAAAACTACAAAATTACTGACAAACCTCTGTATGATACTAGCTTATATAAAGAAAAAACAAAAGACAATTTAGTATTTGGAGAACATATAGATTGGATTTGGATTAATGAAGTTTGGGGTGGTATAAAAATAGGACCAAATAGACCTTCTTTTTGGGGTATGAATAATCCAGGTGGTTTTAATCCAATATATCTTGGACTAAATGGTGGTAAACCGGGTAAAATTCCATTCCAATTTAAAGGAGATACAACTCTTTATGGTTGCAAACCTCCTGTAGAGGGAGCTGTATTTTCAGATAGAAATACACGTTCTGTATCTATGGTGGATCTTATGAAACCTTTTCAAATAGGTTATAATATAGTTAACAATCAAATAGCTGATATATTAATAGATGAGTTAGGTACAGTTATTATGTTTGATCAGAACGCCCTACCAAGACATTCAATGGGAGAAGATTGGGGAAAGAACAATTTAGCAAATGCATATGTTGCTATGAAAAACTTCCAGATGTTACCTTTAGATACATCTATAACTAACACTGAAAATGCTCTTAATTTTCAACACTATCAGGTGTTAAATTTAGAACAAACACAGCGTTTAATGTCTAGGATTAATTTAGCTAACTATTTTAAAACTCAAGCATTTGAGGTAATTGGTGTTAATCCTCAGCGAATGGGACAACAAATTGCACAACAAACTGCAACAGGTGTAGAACAAGCTTTAAATGCTTCTTACAATCAAACAGAAGTGTATTTTGTACAGCATAGTGACAATTTGATGCCTAGAGTACATCAGATGAGAACAGAACTAGCTCAATATTATAATTCTACAAAACCCTCGGTGCGTCTTCAATATGTTACATCTGCGGATGAAAAGGTTAATTTTCAAATTAATGGTACAGATCTTTTGATGCGTGATCTTAACATATTTTGCACTACTAAAACTAATTCTAGAGCTGTAATGGAACAGCTTAAATCTTTAGCATTAAATAATAACACTACAGGTGCTAGTATTTATGATCTTGGAAACGTTATTAAATCTGAATCTATTGCAGAACTTACAAATGTTTTGAAAAAAACTGAAGAGAAAGCTAATAGCATCAGACAACAACAGCAGCAACATGAGCAAGAAATGCAGCAAAAACAACAAGAAGCTCTTCAACAACAAGAGATGATGAAACAACAATTTATTGCTGAAGAAAAAGACAAGGATAGACAAGCAAGAATTGTTGAAGCTGAAATTAGAGCTGCTGGATATGGTGCAACACAAGACATTAACCAAAATGCTATGTCTGATTATCAAGATGCTCTTGCTAAAATTCAACAACAACAAAATTATACAGATACTAGCAATCTTAAACGTGAACAAGAAGTAAATAAAACAAGATTTAATGAACAAAAGCTAGATATTGAGAGAGAAAAAATTCAAACTCAACAGGATATTGCTAATAAACAATTAGAAATAGCTCGAACAAATAGAACACAATTTGAAATTAAAGCAGATAAAAATAAAAAATAATGCTTTTAATTATTTGTAAAGTAAATTACGTTCTTGTTTTAAAAGATATATTAAAAGTATTAAACAACATTTAAAAATTATAGCCTTATTATCCGAAACAAAATATGACAAAAACATTTTGTTATAAATCTTTAGAGTTTAATTCGTATATTAATAATGTAATTAAAACCAATAATTAACATGGAAACCAACAACAACCCAACAGATATAACATCTGTTAACCAAGTAGATCTTGATATAGACAGCTGGATTGGTGCACCTGGAGCGGATAGTGTCATGACCTCAGCTTCTTCTACAAAAGAAACAGAGGAAAAACCTAATATTTTTGCTAGTTCACAAACAGATGTTTCTTTTTTGGACGAACCAGAACAACCTAGCCAAACAGATGTAATTGAAAGTATTGTAGATGAAGAAATTGTAAATGATAGTTCTTCAGAAGAAGAAACAGTACAGAGAGGAAGACCTAAAACAGAAAAATCATCTCTTGTAGGCTTTCTTAAAAAAAGAATTGAGTCTAAGGAAATGTTTGCTTTTGACGACTATGATGAAGAGAAACAAACTTTAGACGACTATATTAGTTCTTTGAATGAAAAAGATTTGGATGAGCTTTGGCAAGCTAATATTTCTAATATAAAAAATGAAATAGCTTCTCACACACCTGCTGAGTTTTTTGAAAGTCTTCCGGAAGAACTTCAGTATGCTGCTAAATATGTAGCAGATGGAGGACAAGATCTTAAAGGATTATTTCAAGCATTAGCTAAAGTAGAGCAGGTGAGAGAATTAAATCCTGAATCAGACGGTGATCAAGAATCAATTGTACGCTCTTATCTTCAAGCAACCAACTTTGGTGACAATGATGAAATTGAAGAAGAAGTAAACAACTGGAAAGATCTTGGTCAACTGGAAAAGAAAGCAAAGCAATTTAAACCTAAGTTGGATGCTATGCAAGAAGAGATGATTCAGTCTAAACTTGCAGAGCAAGAAATAATGAGAAAACAGCAAGAACAAGCCGCTGATGCTTATGTACAAAATGTTTTTGAAACATTAAGACAAGGTGAATTGGGAGGCGTAAAACTTGATAAAAAGGTGCAGTCATTCTTATATAATGGATTAACACAACCTCAATATCCTTCTATAAATGGTAATCCTACAAATCTTTTAGGACACTTATTGGAAAAATACCAATATGTGGAACCAAGATACGATCTTATAGCAGAAGCTTTGTGGTTACTTTCTAATCCTGATGATTATAGATCTTCATTGATGAAGCAAGGTAAGAACCAAGCGGTAGAACAAACTGTACGACAACTTAAAACTGAACAATCAAGAAACAAAGCTACATCTTCTGTGAATACATCGCAAAGTGAACAGGTTAGAAAAATTCCTAGACAAACAAATATTTTTAAACGATAATAAAAATTTTTAATCAATAATTATTAACTCTAAATTTAAAAAACAATGGCAACACCAGTTTTAAACAATGGTATATTCCTGCGTGATAATAACTACAAAACTAGTTCTCATGTAGATTCATACCATATGACTAACATGCTGAAATCAGCAGAACCTATGGACCTTGGTCCAGTAGACCTTTGGGCAATGACACAAAAAGTAGAAATGCCCCTCTATCAAATGTCTTCATTTGGTGGTAAAAATGTAATTATGGTAGATAATGCTCGCGGTGAGTATAAGTGGCAAGTTCCTGTAGCTCAAGATTTGCCTTACCTTACTGAAGAAGTAAACATTACCAATGGTGGTAGCGCAAGCACTGCTTATGGTGTTGATGGTACTACATTTAAAATTCGTCTTAACAGACGTGTATTTGGTCACGGTGATATTATCACTTATGACAAATATAATGGTGTAGAACTTTATATCACTGCTGATGATATTGTTCCAGCTGGTGATTCTTTTGTTTACACTGTACAAATTGTAAACAATGATAGCACTAAAGCTATTATTTGCAACACTGCTAATCCTTTTAAAATTGGATCTAAAGTGTTTCGTAAAGGTTCTGCACGTGGAGAATATGGAGAAAGATTCTCTGATATTGGAGAAGTTCGCAGTGGTTTCCGTGAATTCTACAACTTTGTAGGAGGTGCTGAAGCTCACGTTCATTATTCTATTAGCTCTAAAGCTGACATGATGATGAAAGGTGGTATGAAAGCTGATGGTACAGTTCCAGTAATTGAATTGTGGCGCAACTTTGACAAGTCAATGGATCCATCAATCACTTCTCTTGAAAAAATGGCTGAGAAAATGGGACCTGATTATGTTAAAAAAGCATACCAAAATGGTCAACTTTCTCGTACATTCTTAACAACTTTGGAAGCTGCACATCTTTCTAAGATTGCTAATGACATTGAAACTTACCTTATGTGGGGTCAAGGTGGTCGTTTGAAACAAGATGGTCCAGATGATATTCGTTTGTCTGTAGGTCTTTGGAAACAACTTGATAATTCTTATAAACGCATTTACAATAAATCTAGCTTTACACTTGATTTGTTCCGTGCTGAAATATTTAACTTCTTTAATGGTAAGGTTGAATTTAAAGGACCTGATCCTCAACGCAGTCTTGTAGTACAAACTGGTATGGGTGGTATGAAGATGATTAATGAAGCTATTAAGAAAGAAGCTGTTGCATCTGGTATGGTTATTAATGCACGTGAGGTTGGTGCTATTACCGGTCAAGGTATGGATCTTAACTTTGGATTTGCTTACACTCAGTATGTAATTCCTTTCTTAGCAAATGTTAAGTTTGTGTTGAATCCTGCTTTTGATAATGTACACACAAATGATATTGAGAATCCATTAATTGACGGTTTCCCATTATCATCTTATAACTTTATCATCTTTGATATTACAGATAACACTAATGACAACATCTTCTTGTTGAAATTAAGCTGGGATAATCAATTGAAATGGTTCTATCAAAATGGTACTATGGATTATATGGGTCGTACACAAGGATTCCAAAGTTCTGGTAACTTTAATGGATACCGTGTAATGATGTCTCAGACAATGCCAGCAATTTGGGTGAAAGATCCTACAAAAGTGTTGAAAATTGTGATGCGTAATCCAATTACTGGATCATCGTTCTAATTATAAATATATTTGGATTTTAATAAAAATCTAAATTAAATGATAGGTTTAAACAGAAAGATGTTAGTTTTAGCTAACATCTTTCTAATAACCATAAACAATTTTTAATAACATAATAAATAAAAAATAAAATGATACTTTTAAATAAATTTTTTCCTAAATCAGACGATCCGTTTTTGAAAAAAGAAGAAGACATGGCATTGGCTAAATTTGGTCATTTAAATTATCTTCTTAAGTATATACCAGATACAATGTCTACAACATCTGCATTTAGTGTAACTAGTAACACTGTATTTGCAAATGTAACTGAGCTTTCTAAAAATGTAGAAGCAGGTGGTGTGTATAGTTTTAGAGCTGTATTGCCTGTAACAGTTAATGCAACTCCTGGTTCAAAGGTTGCTATTGGAGGAACAAGTACTTGGACAAGTATTAATGCTACAGCTTTATATTATACCGCATCTGCTGTTGCTGTTTCATCTTCTACAACTGCTACACCAGGTACTACAATTGGTGGAGCTGCTGCTGCACATACTTTAATTGTTATTGAAGGAACTGTAGTTGTAGCAAATCCTGGTACTTTAACAGTTATGTTTGCACAACAAGTATCAAACGCAACTGCTTCTGTGGTATTAGCTAATGCTAGTTTTACAGTAACTAGAGTTTCTTAATTTTCTATTAACTGCAAATAAAATTTTACAATGAAACATTTACAATTTAATTTGCAATAATTTAACAGTTTAAAGATTTATCTTTGAACTTCCCAACATACGCCTATTTTAGAAGTCTGGCAGCCTTCGTTGGGAACAACTCACCAAACCAAAACCAAACATGAGTACAATGACTATTGTGGAAAAGTATCCACAAAACAAAAAATCTAAGATTGCAATTAAACCTTATTTTGATTCTAAGGTTGACAACATGGGATTGCAAAATTACGGACTAGCTCTTTTTGACAATGTTTTTCATGAAGAACAAATAGCTTGTCTTGAAATTAATGGAATTAAAAGATATGTAACAGGTCTTAATGAGTTTGCTCCAGAACTTCTTGATTATTCTACAGAAGAAAAAGAGGCTAAAATTAAACAAATTAGAATGATTGTTAGTCAATTAGAAAGACAATTGAATTCTAATGTAGTAGATCCTAATGATTCTGAATTTTGGAACAAAATCAAATTGTTGCGTCCTGATAATTCTGATTTTTGGGACAAAATTAAATTAAGATGTGGTAATGAACCTGTATTTCTTGATCCAGAAAGAGATCCTTATGATCTTATTAAACTTTATGCTATTGAAAATGGTGGATTTAGTATGATTGCAAAATCTCTTGATGGTGCAAAAACAATGAATAAACCACCTAAGTTTTATTTAGATAGACTGGAAGAAACAGCATCTACTAATACAGAACTTAAAAAGTTGCGTAATAAAGCAGCAGCTGAATTACAAAAACTCTTTGATAAAAATCAAAACAAGCTTCTTTATGTTGCTAAAGTGTTAGATATTAACAGTGCACAATATAAGAAGTCAACTCCTAATGATGTTGTCTATGATAATATGGATAAATACATTTCTGGAGAACTTGTAGATAAGGATAAAAGAAAAACAGCACAAATGTTTTTAGATGTTTCTAGATTAGATATGGAAACATTAAAACTCAAAGCTATAGTGAAGGATGCTATTTATTATAAAATTATAGCAACAAAAGCTGATGGGTTTGTATACCATCTTCCTAGTTCAGTTATGATGGGTAGAAATTCAACCGATGCAGTGGAATTCTTGAAAAACCCTTTAAATGAACAAATCTTAATTCAAGTACAAACTGAAGTAGAAAAATTCTGGAATTAATAACTAATAAATTAAATACAAAATGGCAAAGTCTAAAGCACATCCTGGATTTAAAGCAGTGCAATCTCAAATTGCAAAAAAACAAGGAGTAAGTAAAGAAGCCGCTGGAGCTATTTTAGCTTCTGCAACTAGAAACGCATCTCCTGCTGCTAAAAAAGCTAATCCAAAATTAAAAAAAGTCAAGTAATAAACTGACATTTTCTATTCAATAGTAAGGCTATAAGCTGACAAAATAATAAAAAAATGAACAACAATCTATTACAAATAAAAATTAAGGAGAGGTTGAATAAACTTTCTTCTTTTGATTATGACAATTTAGAATGTTGGCAAATTGCTGAAGCTTTTAATAAAGCACAAATTGAATGGGTTAGAAGACAACTCCATGGTACAAATAATTACAAGGAAGGGGATGAAGCTTCAAAAAGAAGGATTGATGATCTTCAGAAATTATTGACAACCATTAATCTTTCTGGAAACTTGGTAGATCCTACATACTTTCAAGTGGATTCCCTACCTACTAATTATTTAGAATTTAAAAGAGTTTCTATTCAAGGTGTAACAGACAGCTGTAAAGATCCAAGACCTTTTGTTGTCTACCTTGCAGAAGAGGCTGATGTAGATCTTTTATTAGTAGATATGTTTTCAAAACCATCATTTAGTTGGGCTGAAACTTTTTGTACATTAGTAAATAATAAAATTAGAATTTATACTAATGGTGAATTTAGCGTAGTAAATCCTAAATTAAACTATTATAGAAAACCGGTAGATGTAGAGTTTGTCGGATGTATAGATTTAAACACAGGTTCCACTGTTACAACAGATGTTACCAGTGAACTTAAAGATGATATTGTAGAACTTATTTGTGATGAAGCTGCATCTATATTAGCTGGTGATATAGAAGCAATGACGCAATATCAAAGAAATGAAAAATCGGCTGAACGAAATAATTAATATATATAAAACATAATAAAATGCAAAAAATATCTAGAACAAACATTTTTAGTAGTAATCCTAGTAAAACTGCTGAATATTCTGGAGCACCTAGTGGTTCTTCTTTAGAAAAGATGACAGCTGCATGTGTATCTGAACTTATGAACGCTGCTGTTAGTTTTCACAAACTTCATCTTAAAGTGACAGGTATTGGTTCTCATGCTTCTCATACAGCTCTTAATGAACTATATGATGCGCTTCCTGACCATGCTGATACTATTGCTGAAGGATTTCAAGGTGCAGCTGAAAAACTATTAGAATGTACAGATTCTGCGCCTAGAATGCTTGAATCTGTAAATGATGGTATTAATTATCTTAGAGAAATCTACAGTATGGTAAACGGTCTTCAATCTAAAATGCCATATTCTGAAATTATCAATGACCTTGATAATATTAAGAGTACAATTAACTCAATTAAATATAAACTTATTTTCCTAAAATAAATTTGGAAAATTTAAATCAATTTCATATATTATTCTTATAAACATTTATTTATTTATTAACAATTAAAATTTAAAACTATGTATTTTAGTCACGCCTTTAAAATGTCTCTTTTAGGGACTAGTCCTTTTTCACCAAGCACTGCTACAGCAACATCTGGATTAACAGCTGGTCAAATTGGATTGTATAATAGTAGTTATGCCGCAGTTACTTATGCTGCTGCTGCAACTACACAACCTTTCTACATTGTACAAGGTTCTTATTACAAATCTAGTGGATATTCTGATACTATTGGAAGCCATGGTGGTTATCAAGAATCTGTAAAATCAAAGCTTATTAATCCAAAATATATTAGCCGTATTTTTTGGGTTGGTGCTAAAGCTCCTGTACAACAGGTTGTTCAGATTCCTGTAAGTTGTGGTTTAACTTGCGATACTACTTATCGTCTTCGTGTAGATGTTAAAGGTAGTCCTGCTTTACGTTTCTTGTCTCACAACATCTATCGTGTGCTTGATAGCTACACTGGTTGTTGCAACACTACAAATCCTACTTTTGTAAAAGATCCTGTTGCTACTATTGTTGATTGGAAAGAGCAAATTAATACTTCTGCTTATTTTAATCAAATGGTGCAAGCTAGAGCTTACAAATTTAAAGGAAATGTTATTATTTCTGGTATAGGCTCTCCTACTACAACAGGTACTACATTTACCTTTAACACTACCAATACTTCTGGTGTTGCTGTAGGTCAAAGAATTACTGGTACAAACATGCCTATAAATAGTTTTGTTACTGCTGTTACTGCTACTGCTACTGCTACAGTAGGTGCGGGCGGTACTGCAACAACATCTACATATACTGTAACTTCTGGTAATACATTATCAGGTGCTGTTACATTGGGTTCTGCTGTTACTGGTGCTGGTTTTCCAGTAGGTTCTTATATATCTGCTTATAGTTCTACAACATCTTATACAATTACATATCCTACACAAATTGTAGCTCCTGCATTATCTGGTGTTCTTACTGTTTCTGCTACTTGTACAATTTCATGGCCTACTCAATCTACTGCTCCATCATTAGTTACTGGTACATTTAAATCATATAATGATTTGTATGGTGCTAACGGTGGTACTACCACTTTCTTTAATACAGTTGTAGGCACTGGTGTACAACCTACTTATGTAGGTCAAGCTACTTATATTCCTGCTACTAATACTCAAGCTCTTCCTACAGGTACTGCTACTGGTGCTACTATAGGTGCTCTTGCTACTACTTTAGCTTCTACTAGTGCTGCTCATGTTTATGTTGCAGATGCTGATGCTGCTACATTTACTACTGATTGTTTCTTGGAATTAACTGCTGCTTATGTAGAAACTAAGTTTGGTAACAGCACTTTCACTGTAACTGATAACTATGATCTTGAGCCTCTTAAGATTATTGCTTCTGTTATGGATGATGCTGGTGATCCTTGTTTAACTACTTGTATTGGTTCTTCTCCGAACATTGGTGTTGCAGGTATTGCTACTGAAGTACAAGCTGCTCAACAAGCTCAAGGTGTTGGTGAAACTGTACTTCGTGATTTGATTCTTACTGGTAGATATCGTCAAGAAGCATTTGGTGATGGTATCAACATTGATACTTTCCGTATGAGAGAAATTGAAGCAAATCCTGGTGTACTTAATATGTTAAGCGTTGCAAACAGAAATGGTTTGTACAACAAGCTTTGCATACTTCACAATGTACCTCGTTGGAATAATCCTACTGGTGTATTTGATAATGATCAATACTTAATTGAAATTGCTGTTCCACAAGCAGTTGGATTAAGTTCTTTCTTTGCAAGTACAACGACTAGTGCTGGTAAGCTTTCAACAATTACTAATAGTGGTTCATCTCTTATTGGTGACTATATCGCTTCTGCTGCAAATATTGCTAATGGTGCTTCTGGTGCTACAATATCAGCTGCTGCTGCTGTAGTTCCTGTTGAGGTTTATTAATAATATCTTAAAAAATAAAAAAGAGAGGATTTATTCCTCTCTTTTTTTTTATTTGCAGAATACAAAAAAAATCAGTATATTTTAAATGTAAACTTAGTAATATATGCCAGCACAACATCAATTGTATTTAGATATTCCCGAAACTAATAATGTAAGCATTTTTAGAGTTGTTGATGCAAGTATTTACCAACAAGGACTTGATGTTAAATGTGCTACATTACAAATTACTTCTCCTGGATTTACAGAACCAGCTGAAATAGATGTTACAACATATGCTAGTAGCGGTATGGCATCATTTAATTTGGTGTTAAATGCTTGTACTTTAGGAATTATTTCTGGTAATTGTACTCCACAAGCACCTGCATTACCTGATGGTATTTATAAAATTAAATATTCTGTAAGTCCTAACGATCAAGTTTATGTTGAATATTATCATTTAAGATTGACACAAACTTATAATGTTTATAATCAACAATTATGTAAACTTGAATTAGCAACGTGTGAACCCCCTGTAGAAATAAGAGCAAGATTAAACGAATTAAGGTTAATTAAATCTTATTTTGATGCGGCAAAAGTAAAAGCAGAAGATTGTCACGATCCTAATTTAGCTATGGAATTATTAACATATGCTAAAAAACGACTTGATAAATATATAGGAGGATGTAAAGATTGTCACAAAAACCAATATTAATATGAGAACATGTCAAAACTGCGGTACATCAATTAATTGTTCTTGTCAAGTTAGAACAGCATCAGATGGAAAACAAGTGTGCAGCACATGTGTTACTTCTTACGAACAAAACTTGGCTGTACAAACAAATAATTCAAACTAATAATGAGCAATGTACTTTTATATAAAGATGTCTACAAAGAAAATTTTGCAGAATGCATGGTTGAAAAATATAAATATGACCAGTATGGAATTCAATGTGCAAAATCTCCTATTGATTGTGATTTGGCTAATCTTAGGTATGAAATTTTAAAATGGGCTGAAAACGAAGATGCAGGTGCACTTACACAAGTTAGTGTAGCATATATGTCTTGGTTGCCTGTTACATTTAATGGAAATCCCGCAGCATATATTGGTGGATTTACAACAGCTGGTCAAACATGTTCTGGTGGTCCAATTATACCATGTTGTGATTTAGGTTTTTCTTATCCAACAGGAGATGGAAATGTAAATATTGTAGATGTTAATGTTGGTGGATGCTGTACAAGAATTAACATAAATCCTAATATAACAATAAATAATGGTTCGTATCAGTACTATATTCCTACTGCTTCTGCTGTGTGGAATATTTCTCATAATCTTGGGTTTGTACCTAATGTTCTTATTACTGATGTATCTGGTAATGAAATTTCTGGAGTGGTTACAGATGCAACTACATCTATTTTACAAATAACTTTTTCAGAACCTGTTTCAGGTTATGCTTATTTATCATAATGCCAAATATAGACAAAAAATATTATCATAATCTTGACCTTGATTCAAATGAAATCAAAGCAGGTAGAATATATAATTTAACTACTACACAAAGAAATGCATTAAGTTTAACTACATCTGATAAAGGATATATAGTTTTTGATACAACATTATTAGCATTATTTATATGGAATGGTACAGCTTGGATTTCAGCAGGAAGCAATGCAGCAGGTTTTGAACAAAACTTTTTATTAATGGGAGCATAAAATTATGGGTAACGTATATAAAATATTAGGACAAAGTAGTCCATCAGCAACAACGGAAACAGATTTGTATACCGTTCCTTCTGCTACATCAACTGTATGTAGTTCTTTATCCGTATGTAATAGAGGAAGTTCACAAACAACATTTAGAATTTCTATATCAGAAGCAGGCGCAGCAACATCTAATAAAGACTATCTTTACTATGATGTAACGTTAGCTGGTAATGATACATTCATTGCTACAATAGGTGTAACACTTGCAACTACAGATAAAATAAGAATTTATTCAGGAAACAGTAGCCTATCATTTCAAGTTTGGGGTACAGAAATTAGTTAATTATGGCACAGAATTATTCAGGATATAGTATAATAAGTCCAGCTATCTCATATGCAAACTCTCCTAACATAGATGCATTTGGTAGATTAAGAGTTAGTGAACCATTTACATTGTTTGACTCTAGTCATAGATATGCAGATAATGGGTTGTGGGCTACAGCCACTGCTACAAGTGGAACAGCAACATTTAATTCTGCTCAAGGATTAGTTGACCTTGCTGTAACAACAGCATCAGGTTCTGAAGTTGTTAGAGAGACTTTTAAAGTATTTTCATACCAACCTGGTAAAAGTTTGTTAGTACTTAGTACTTTTGTAATGAGCCCTGCTAAAACTAACCTTAGACAAAGAATTGGATATTATGGAGCAGCTAATGGTTATTATTTAGAACAAAATGATAGTACAGTTAGTTTTGTTGAAAGAACTTCAGTTTCAGGTGCATTAGTAAATACACCTGTTGCTCAATCAAGTTGGAATGTTGATCCTATGAATGGAACAGGTCCTAGTGGAATAACACTTGATTTAACAAAATCTCAGATTTTATTTATGGATCTTGAGTGGTTAGGAGTGGGAACAGTTAGAATAGGTTTTGTTATAAATGGTAATTTTTATGTTTGTCATAACTTTCATCATGCTAACATAATTGCATCTACATATATTACTACAGCTTCTTTACCATTAAGATATGAAATAACAAATACAGGAATTACAAGTGGGGCAAGTACATTAAAACAAATATGTTCTACTGTATTATCTGAAGGGGGGTATGAACTTAATGGATCACAACAAGCTATTGGAATTCCTGTTAATACACCAAGAACATTAGGAACATCAGGAACATTTTATCCTATAATAAGTTTACGTCTTAAATCTACAAGATTAGACGCTGTAGTAATTCCTTCTGCATTATCTATATTACCAATTACTACAGGTAATTATAATTGGCAACTTGTAGGAACAGGAGCTACTACAGGTGGTTCTTGGGTAAGTGCAGGAACAAATTCTTCTGTAGAATATAATATAACAGGAACTAGTTTTGCAGGAGGAAAAATACTTGGAAGTGGATTTTTTAGTGAGACTAACCAAGGAGGAAGTCAAGTAGATATTTTAAAAGATGCACTTTTTAAATTTCAATTAGAAAGAAATAGTTTATCATCAACACCTTATGAGTTAACATTAATAGTAGCATCTGATAGTGCTAGTGATACTCTTGTTGCATCAATGGATTGGGAAGAAGTAAGTAGATAATAAAAAAAACATGGCACAAGGAACAGCAGAATTTATTAAAAAATATTATTGGTTGAATGGAAACACTCATACCAAAGGACATAAATTAACTGAAGAGCATAAACAAAAAATAAGTAATTCTAACAAAAATGTAAAAAATAAAGGAGCTTATTTTACTAAAGAATATATTTGTATTTGTTGTGGAAATAATTACACTTCATCAAATAAAAATCCTAAATATTGTTCTAGAAGTTGTACTGCAAAATCAAGAAAAGTTAGAAAAGGATTTTCTGTTCCTAATCATGTTAAAGAAAAAATATCTAAAACATTAACAGGTAAATACACAAAAGAAAAAGCATATCAATGGATAGAAGATAGAACAAAATTAAAAGATGATAGTAAAGAACGTGGAGGTCAATTACATAGAGAATGGAGTATTTCAGTAAAGAAAAGAGATGATTGGAAATGTAAGATTAATAATTTAGATTGTGAAGGAAGATTAGAATCTCATCATATATTATCATGGAAAGATTACCCTGAATTAAGATATGATATAAATAATGGAATATGTTTGTGCAAAAAACATCATCCAAAAAAAAGAAACGAAGAAATAAATTTAATATCAACATTTCAGCAGATTATTAACAACTTAAATTAAAATATTTTGGCACAAGGAACTACAAGAGGGGTACCTATAGATACTGATCCACTATTATCTGCTGATAGTGATTTACTTGTACCTTCACAAAAAGCAGTTAAAGCATATGCTGATACAAAAGGAGATATGAAGTTAGCCTTTGTACAAACTAATTTAGGAGCTAAAACATTTTTAGATACAACATTTTTATTAAGAAACGTAGCGAATACGTTTAACGCATCTTTTACTAATACTAATACAGCAGATAGAATATATACATTACCTGATACTGCTGGAACTATAGCATTAACATCTAATTTAACTGGATATGTACCTTATACGGGTGCAACTGCT
>Ga0105097_10000232_pt1 | contig 24407 bp, 21 predicted proteins | sample PPLLak12cMay2015_FD_87035 | JGI IMG/M metagenome (GOLD analysis project Ga0105097, IMG submission 87035) | Freshwater sediment microbial communities from Prairie Pothole Lake near Jamestown, North Dakota, USA - PPLs Lake P7 Core (1) Depth... | ecosystem: Environmental > Aquatic > Freshwater >...
GAGTTGTATTCCAAATGTAGAAAAAATGCTTAACGATCCTGATGTAAACGTCAAGAATACAGCAATAAAAGTTCACAAATTACTTACCACCGATTGATTTCTTTTTATAAGAAATCTTTACAGGCTGATTAGGCAGTCCTGTTATCACATTAAACAAGGGATTGTCCAGAGAAAGGTTGTGTATAACGGGAGGGAAGTTGAGGCAATTGAATTGGCTCTTTGGCAAGTTCATAAAGAAGGCCTGATTGATTCGAACAATATCACAGCCGCGCGGGCGGAGTCGCTAAGAGCGGAGGTCATGTTGAGGAATCGGCGAGTTTTACGGGTGCGGAACCGAAGACGGCTGGCTGGTATGTACGGATTGTTTCAATATTCTTTTCGAGGCTGACGAGGGCGGCGAAGCTGCCGCTTTTCTGGACGGCTGTTCGCGCTTTTTCGAGAAGTTTTTCGGCCTGAGCGAAATCGCCCTTTGCCCTGCAGATTTTTGCTTTCGTAAGCCAGACGGGCGCGACGAGGTGATTATCAGAACCGTAAACGCGCTCCTGGATGGACTGCGATTTATCGATGAGTGCCTGTGCCTTATCGAAATTGCCCTGCTGGGCACACAATTCCGCAAAGCTTCCGGCGACGGTGGCAGTGTATAAATGATCGGGGCCGAAACTGTCGCTTATGCTGGTATAGGCCTTCGTGAAATATTCTTCCGCTTCGGCCAGTTTGCCTTCAGCAGCAAGGAGGCCTGCCATATCGGCCTCGAATGGTCCCATTACAGGGTCGTCTGCCGGATGATTTTGGCGCATAATTGCAAATGCCTCCTCCATTGCTCCTTCGGCCTGCTGGTATTTGCCCTGCCCGGAATAGATGGAGCTAAGTGTCCTTAGCGAATAGGCGACGTAAGGGTGATTGTCGTAATAGACTTTTTTCTGCAGGTCGATGCCGAGCCTGCAGGTCTCTTCTGCATCGCGGAAATTTTTCTGGCCGTTATAAATATAGGCGAGGTCGAGCAGGCACATAGAAAGCTCGGAATCCTCGACGCCGCTCTGCCGGGCCTGTGCAAGGGCCTGTTCAGCGAGAGGACGTGCCTTGCCGTATTCACCGAACGACATATAGGCGCGTGCCATAACGCGAAGGGTTTTGCAGGAAGGGTCTTTTCTGCGGACAGAGGCCTTTGCGGTGTCGTTCGAAGCGGGCGAGCAGCCGGCAAGCAGAATGAATGAAAAGATTAAAGCGGACAGAATTAGTCTGTTATACCGACTGAAAAATTCTCTTGTCTTTGTCATCGAAATCACCCTCATCCATCAATATTAATCAATTATTACGGCTGCGTATGCTATTCCCCCCTAAGCTGCCGAAGCAGGCAACTTAACGCAGCCAAATAAAGTATAAGTAATAAATTCGAGGCCCCCTAAACTCCCGGGAAAATTTATAAGTGATGAAGATGAAGGCTGTGACTTTTGTAGCGAAACGATGGATTTTACGGAATGCAATTTCTAATGCGGCCGGAAACGTCCGGTAAAACAGACAGGAAAGAATTATTGATATTATGGTTTCGTTTGATATTATAGGCTGATTGAAAAATCGCTGGCGGTTTTCGAAAAAGTGTACAGACGGAGAAAAAAATGTCGGCAAAAATAATCGATGGAAAACTGATAGCAGCTCAGATGCGGGATGAGCTAAAGCAGGAAATTACAGAATTGAAAAAGGCAAATATTGTGCCGGGGCTGGGCGTAATACTCGTGGGGGATAATCCGGCTTCGCATTCGTATGTTACAGGCAAGCAGAAGGCCTGTGCAGAGATCGGGATTTATTCGGATGATAACAGGCTGCCTGAAAAGACAAGCCAGAAGGATTTGCTCGCCTTGATTGAAAAAATGAATAAGGATGCGAAGATTCACGGGATACTGGTGCAGCTTCCGCTTCCGAAACACATTAATGAGAAAGATATCTTGCTTGCAATCGACCCGGACAAGGATGTCGATGGCTTTCATCCGATAAACATCGGCAAAATGGTCGCAGGTCAGGAAACGTTTCTTCCCTGCACGCCGCATGGTGTTGTTCAGCTTCTTTTGCGAAGCGGGGTAAAAATCGATGGCGCTGATGTGGTGATTGTCGGCAGGAGCAACATTGTCGGAAAGCCGCTGGCAAATATGCTCATCCAGAAATCGCCGATGGGGAATGCAACGGTAACTATCTGTCATACGCGGACAAGGAATCTATCTGAGCATACAAGAAGAGCTGAGATTTTAATTGCCGCTGCAGGACTCCCGAAGGCCATCACAGCCGATATGGTAAAAGAGGGCGCTGTCGTTATAGATGTGGGAGTCAACCGTATTGAGGATAAGACTAAGGCATCAGGCTATCGGCTGGTCGGCGATGTCGATTTTGAAACAGTAAAAGAAAAGGCAAGTCTTATTACTCCTGTCCCGGGAGGCGTGGGACCGATGACGATAACAATGCTCCTTTTCAACACCGTCAAAGCCGCGAAAAAACAAGCCTGAATTTAGAAAAAAATAGTTGACACAACGACCATATAAATAGTAGAATATTCTCAACGTGATTAAATTAGCAGAAAGGCATTGCTAATGATATTTTTAAAGATGTCAATTATGAAGCGGTTATTTTCTTCAGTTTTCTGGGGTGCTTTTATTTTTTCAGCCTTGTGGTCTCAAAAGGTATGCGCGAACGGCGGGATAATTTATGTCGATGCTGATGCAAACGGACTGAATAATGGGACAAGCTGGACAGATGCATACAAAGAACTTGAACTGGCCATACTTAACTCGGTGGTAGGCAATGAATTATGGGTGGCCCAAGGAACTTATAGACCGACAATCGTAGATAATTTTAATATGAAAGCAAGCGTTGCAATCTACGGTGGATTTGCTGGTAACGAAACAAGCCGAGAACAACGGGATTGGATTAATAACGAGACAATCCTTATGCCTTCAAGCGGCGGTTCAAGCAGCACCAAACATGTTATAATTGGGGCAAACAACGCAACTCTTGACGGATTTACCATTACCGGAGGAAACTACACGGAAGGCGGAGGAATGTACAACTACCAAACCAGCCCGATTGTAACAAACTGCAAATTTACCGGAAATACTGCAGGAACCTCAGGCGGCGGAATGTATAATTATCAAAGTAATCCAAAAATAAATAACTGTACATTTGTAGAAAATTCGGGTGAAGAAGGTGGAGGAATATATAATAACAATAGCAGTGCTGAAATAACCGGTTGTACATTTATTGGAAATATTGCTGGTCCAGGTGGTGGCGGAATATACAACGTGCAAAGTAATGTGATTATAATGAAATGTCAATTCATAAACAATGAATCAATGCAAGGTTCTGGATTATTAAACTTCTATGAAAGCCAGTCAATAGTTTATGATTGCACTTTCGAAAGAAATATAAGTCTTCCGGATGATAGTATTCTTGGCAACTTTAATAGCAGCCCGAAAATTATAAATTGTAAATTTATAGACCATCTAAATGGTGACGGAAGCGGGATGCTTAATAGGACGACAAGCAATCCAATATTAATAAACTGCATATTCATCGGAAAATGGCAAGAAGAATCACCAGATGTCGCTATGTTTAATGTCGACAGGAGCAGTCCAACAATTATAAATTGTACTTTCTTCAATAATTCATCAATATATGGAGTTTGCATTCTAAATCTCGATAATGGTAATCCAATATTATCTAACTGTATTCTTTGGGGCAAAAGCTTAACAATCGGACCCCTAATTGCTAACTATAATAGCATTACACAGGTTACATACAGCAATATTTCGGGTGGGTGGACGGGGGAAGGAAATATCAACCAGAACCCGTTGTTTTTGGATTCGGACAATGGGGACTTCCGGCTGATGGCTGATTCACCGTGTATCGATACAGGTGATAATAATTCTGTGCCTGCAGATTCCTTAGACCTTGATGGCGACGGCAATACAACTGAAAAGATTCCTTTCGACCTTGCAGGCAGACAAAGAATTCGAGATGGCAATTGTGATGGTCAAACTGTTGCTGATATGGGTGCTTACGAATTTTATCTAATCGGCGATTTAAAAATTGACTGCAGGGTTAATTTCCCCGATATAGCGGTTTTCGCAAATAACTGGCTGCAAACTAATTGCATTCCGGTAAACAACTGGTGCAGCGGCTCAGATACCGATAGAGACGGCGATGCAGACTTTGCCGACCTTTCTGAAATAACAAGTCACTGGCTTGAAGAGTCTTTGTAGAAACTGCTGAATAATTCATTTTAAAAAGCTCAGGGATTTTTTTGGGTTATTTGGGACATTTCCTGCGGGGTAAAACGGCTGTTGGAGATTGGGCCGGGAGACCAGGTCAGTTCAAGAGGGCTGGGTTTTGGCTCGATGACTGGAATGACAAAGACTTCACTTCCATCTGAATCTTTTTCGATGCGGCCTCCTGATTTTATAATTTCCTGACGAGCGAGTTTTTCGCAGACATCCAAAAGTGCCGGGAAATTATAAGCGGTATGGGAAAAGATTGTCTGGTCATTTAGTGATTGAGTCAAAATTGATGGGAGTCTGGAAAAGCCGATGCTTGTGAAGAGGACGCCTGCTGAGCTTGATGGGTTGCAGTCTGAATCCTGACCGCAGCGGCAGGAGATTATAATCGTCTGATACGGGTCGCCATTACCGTAGAGAAGACCCATAAGGACATAGGCGCCGTTGATTTTAACATCGATGCCGCCGTTGGAGGCCTTTTGATATTCTGGATTTTGCCTGTATTTTTTCTGTGCCAATTGCCAGGTCTTTTGCCAGTCGTCGGGGTTCCGGCGGTGCCAGGCGAGCATATCGCGGACCATTTCGGCATACTGGCAATCTTTTGGGATGCATTTTAAACCTGCTTCGATAATTTTGACCGGGTCTTTTTCGAAAAAGGCCTCGGCGTACATACCGCCTATGAACTGGCCGCCATAAACACCGTCGCCATAGTTCATAAGCCTGCCGAATTTTTCACCGAGCGCAATTGCTGCATTGGGAAGGCCCGGAGCAATGAGGCCTGAATAGTCCGCTTCAATCTGGTAATCAATATCGTTGGCGCGTGAATTGAATTTGGGATGACCGGAATCCGGCGGAGCAATGCCTTTGCGAAGATTAGTCCTGCCGGCATTGTTCGCGCACCACAACGGGTAACCGGTGTTGGCAAAGTCGATGCCTGCCTGCCGGATGGAAACATCGAGGCCGTGCTGCTCCATCGAGCAAAGAAAGGTCATCTCGACATAGAGGTCATCCTGCCCGAAGGCGCTGTTAATCATAGGGGGCGACCAGCGTGGCATATTGGCTTCGGGGATTATTTTGTCGGCGAACTGAAATTCTGTCGGGGCACCCCAGGCGACGCCTGCCATCTGGCCGAGCCAGCCGGCCTTCATTTTGTCGCGATATTCCTTAACAGGCAGGCGGCGAAACTTTCCAGAGTCTGCGCCGAAAGAATCGGCAGAACAAAATAACGAAGCAGCTGCCAGCATCAATGCCAGCGGCAATGCTTTCTGGAAAATTGCACGGTTCATAATGTTTTATTCTTTTTTGGGTTTCAGGATGCCTTTGAGGCCTTCGGTAATATCTTTGCCGGCATCTGTGCCCTTCTTTAGAATATCAGTGCCCAGCCCTGCGCCATCTTTGAGAAGACCTTCAGTCAGATTGCGAAGCTCCTTTAGCTGATTATTCAAACCGTCGAGCATATCAGGCGGGAGAATCCCTGCGCCCTGCTCGGCGATGCCGTTTGTGATGGCAACGAGAATCTTGCTGATAAGCTGCGATGTTGTAAGTTCGCTGCCGAGGTCGGTCATCGTAATCGATGGTATTACAAGAGGTATAGTATCGTCTTTACCCGGAATCGGCAATAATTTGACCTTGACCCTGATATTCTTAAGCTCGACCAAATCAATCTTGAGCTTCTTGCCGCCGCCTTCCTGTGCGGCCTGTGCCTCCTGTTCGCCCTTGGGGATATTTTTCATTATGTCCTGGATATTGTTGCTTTTTAAGCCCTTTTGCTCGAGGACGACATTGACATCCGCAAGGCTGATTTCCTTCACCTTTATTACATCGCTCAAAAGCGAGCCGGGACTGACGGCGACTTTACCGCTGGCAAGCTCGAGCAGTTTTTTGTTCTGGTAATCAGGCGGATTATCGATGACCAGGTCTTTGAGGCTAAGCTTGCCGCCGAGGACAGAGAGCGAAACATTATTTACGGTCACCGGAACACCGAGCGTCTTGGAGCCGGCTGTTTCGATTCCCCATTTGGCAATCCGCCCGCCGTAAATATTCAGGGCTATCATAAGAACAAGTATCAGTACCAGGACAGCAACTGCAGCAATACGCAGAATTTTCAGTGCTTTGCTCATTTTCGGTCTCCTTCAAATTTTTGCATAGAACTATTTTTTATAATAAGAAAGAGCTTCCGGCATAAGCGTCTTGATATTTTCTATCCTTCTCGAATCAGCAGGGTGCGTGCTCAGAAGCTCCATTAACCGCGAGTCCTGTTTGCCGGATGACATTCGCTGCCAGAAGTTCAGGGCCTCCTGCGGATTGTATCCAGCCATCGCCATAAAAATCAGCCCCATCCTGTCTGCTTCGAGCTCCATTGTTCTGCTGTAGGGAAGCATTACACCGACCTGCGAGCCGATTTTGTATGAATCCAAAAAGATGCTCTTGACCTTGTCCGGCTGCTGCGCCATCGCCTCCGACAGGGCCATTCCTCCGAACTCAAGAAGCAGGTCCTGGCTCATCTGTTCGGCGCCGTGACGGGCAATGACGTGCGCAATCTCGTGACCCACGACGGTGGCAAGGCCGTCCTCATTTTTGGCAACATCAAGCAACCCTGTATAAACTACTACTTTGCCTCCCGGCATCGCCCAGGCATTTACATTCGGGTCCTCAACAAGATTAAATTCCCATTTGTAGCCCTGCAGTCTGTCCGAAAGATTGTTTTCGCGGCAGTACTTTTCTACGGCTGCCTGAATCCTGCCGCCGACTTTCTTTACCATTTGGGTCGCCGCCGTGTTGCTGCTTAATTTGTTCCTGGAAATAAATTCCTGATAATTCTGAAAGCTCATCTGGTTGACAACTGAATCGGGAACGATATTAAGCTGCTTTCTTCCCGTAATCGCAACCTGCGTGCAGGAACACATCAGTAAAAAAAACAGCAGGAAAATGAATTTTATTTTGAGTGATTTTACCATAATGCTTCTCCTTATCATTTCAGGCCGCAGGCAGTATGTCCCCTTCCCCGATGCGGATGAATCCGAAGATTTCGATGCAAACTTTGCCCGAAGCAAAAGAACCCCAAATGCGCAAAACAATCCCCGCAAGGAGGCCCTGCCTGATTTCATCTTTATTACAGCAGCGCAGCCAGCAGATTAAAGCTCAAGCCCCGTAACGGCCTCGCCTTTTGCCTTCAGCTGGTCAATGTAAATCTGGAGGCGCTCTTTGAGGTCGCTGATCTCGCTTTTAATTTTATTAATCTGAGCTTCTATTTCCGGGGCCTTTTTCAACATATCTTCTGCGCTGAGATTCTTTATGCTCGCCTCAAGTTTTTCCTGATCGCCCATCGCTGCGGTGATAAGGTTTTTATACTTCATCGCCATATCACGAAGATCCTGCACCGACATCTTCTCTGCAGCAGCCTTTAAGTCGCTTAAGGATTGGGTCCCTTCCGGTGCTTCTTTCTTTTTGCCGCAGCCGGCCAGCAGAAGACTAACGACCATCAATATCGCACAGAAAGCCAACAATTTTTTGCTATTCATTTTTTCCCCTTTCAAATTTTAAGATACTTTTTTAAATACCGACTATTTACCAAAAATGTTTACAGTTTATTCAGGATTCGCAGCCAGCACAGCCGGCACGGTCTTTACATGCTCGTTTTCCCTGTAGATTTTTGCTCCCAGAGGATTGAGCCGCTGTTCGATTTTTTCGTAGCCCCTGTCGATGTGATAAACCCTGTTGACAATAGTAGTGCCTTCTGCGGCGAGCGCAGCGACGACAAGTGCCGCTGATGCGCGCAAGTCTGATGCCATCACAGGTGCACCCATCAGCTTTTTGACGCCCGATATAAGAACAGCCGGCCCTTCCTTTCGAAGATTAGCTGCCATACGATTTAACTCTGCGACATGCATAAACCTGTCGGGAAAGACCTTGTCAACAATTATGCTGTTGCCGTCGGCCAGGGCAAGCAGTGTCATAAACTGCGCCTGCAAATCCGTCGGAAAGCCTGGATACGGCTGGGTGATGATGTCGGTTGCCAGCAGCGGTCCCGTGCGGCTGACGATACAGCCGTCGCCTGACGGCTCGACAGTAACACCGATGTTTCTTAGCTTATCGACAACGGCCATTAAACAATCGAGTCTGCAGTTTCGAATCTGAAGCTCGCCCGAAGTGATGGCCGCCGCACACATAAAGGTTCCCGCCTCTATCCTGTCGGGTATCACAGTGTAATTGACCGGATGCAGCTCTTTTACACCCTCTATGACCAGCCGTGGCGAGCCGATGCCGGATATTTTCGCTCCCATTTCGTTAAGAAAGTTTGCCAGGTCCGCAACTTCCGGCTCGCAGGCGGCTGATTCTATGACAGTTTTTCCTTTCGCAAGGGTCGCGGCCATCATCACATTTCCTGTGCCGAGGACTGTTGAGCCGAAAGGCCCTCCGAGGAAAATTTCTTTTCCCCTAAGACCGTTCGGCGCCTCTGCAACGATATAGCCGTTCTCGAGCCGTATATGTGCACCAAGCTCGGAAAGCCCTCGAAGATGAATATCAACGGGCCGGACGCCGATTGCACATCCGCCGGGCATGGAGATTTGTGCCCTGCCGCAGCGGGCAACGAGCGGACCGAGAATGCAAATACTCGCGCGCATCCTTCGGACAATCTCGTAATCGCCTACCGGATTATCGACTACCGTCGCATCTATGGACAAATCGCCGTTTTCTTCCCGCTGAACTAAGCAGCCGAGCTGACTTAATAACTCCGCGCAGACGCGAATATCGGAGAGGTTCGGCACGCCGCTGATGGTTGTTTTGCCCGCGGCAAGAATGGATGCTGCCATAATCGGCAGAGATGAGTTCTTCGAGCCGTTGACTGTTACCGAGCCGTAAAGCTGAACAGGTCCTTCTATTCTAAAGATATCCATATCACTTTCCCTTATAAAACAAAAACCAATCTACCCCAAACCCGGACTAATTTCAAGAATTTTCACAATAAATTGCAAGTAAAGTTACCATACAAATATTCGAAATCCGCTGTTTGTATGGTAACAGTCCGACGCGGAGTATTAACCAGCAGAAGAGTTTCGGCCGGCCTTTCTGGCGGAGAAATATTTTACAAGCTCGAACCAGATTATGCTCAAAATACCCGCTGAGAGTGTCAACAAAAGGTCTGTCGGATGCAGGATTTGAAAGTGGAATGTATTTCGCAGGAACGGCACATAAATTACCAAACCAAGGAACGAAACCGCACCGAGGATGACCCAGACCAGCGATTTGTTAAAAACTGAAATCGTTGCAAATATGCTCCTCGACCACGAGCGGTTGGTCAGGATAAGACACAGGTTGGAGATAACAAGCGTCGTAAATGCTAAAGCCCTCGCATTTTCCGGCGTCTGGCGAAGCTCCAGCGCAATTATAAAAACAGCAGCAACAACAAGAAGCGAAAAGATGCCCTGAAGGAAACTTAGCGCAAGCAGCCTCGCGCTGAAAAGCGATTGCGCAGGGTCGCGCGGAGGCCTTGTCATAATATCGGGCTCCTCCTGCTCGGATTCGAAGACAACCGAACAGGCCGGGTCGATGATAAGCTCGAGAAAAACAATATGGACAGGGTAAAGAATAATATCTTTCCAGCCGAGAATGACCGGCAAAAGTGCTGCGCCGGCAATCGGGACATGGACGCTGATGATATACGCAGCAGCCTTCCGCAGATTATCGAAAATCCTTCGGCCCAATCTTACGGCTGCGACTATCGACGAAAAATCATCGTTCAAAAGCACAAGGTCGGAAGACTCTCTTGCAACGTCCGTCCCGCGCTGGCCCATAGCAATACCGATGTGCGAGGATTTCAGCGCAGGAGCATCATTGACTCCGTCTCCTGTCATTGCAACAACCTCGCCGTTTGCTTTTAATGCATCGACTATCAGCAGTTTCTGCTCAGGAACCACCCGCGAAAAAACATTCACACTGCTTATGCGCTCGGCAAGCTGGCCGGGACTCAAATGTTCAAGCTCAGGGCCGGTCATTACATTATCAGGATTTTTCAATCCGATTTGTCCGGCAATATTCCTCGCCGTAATCGGGTAATCTCCCGTAATCATTACAACCCTTATTCCGGCGTTGTAACATTCGGCAATCGCAGCCGGGACAGTATCGCGCACCGGGTCTGCCAGGCCGATGAAACCGATGAAATGAAAATCGAAATCATGCTGGCTCGTGGGAAGGCGGCTGCCTTCAAAAAATGCTTTTGCAACACCGAGGACTCTTAAGCCTTCGTTTGCCATCACATCTATCCGCGAAGCAAGAAGAAGCTTTTGCTCGTCGCTCAAATGACAAAGGTCTTCTATCGCCTCGGGCGCTCCCTTGGCAGAGACGACAAAGCCCCTGCCGTCGGGAGTTTCCCAGACGTTCGAGAGTGCCATAACCTCTCTGCAAAGCGGATACTCCTCCACGAGCGGCCAGTTGTGAAGATGTTCGGTATTATAAAGCGTCTTGTGGCCAAGCTCGCTGAGGGCCTTTTCCATCGGGTCGAACGGGTCCTTCTTGCTTGCCAGAATCCCGTATTCGATTACCTCGTGAAATTTTTCCGGAAGCACAAAACTCCTGCCGGAGCCGACATCATAAAATTCGCTATCGGCAAAAATCTTTTTTACCGACATCCTGTTCTGTGTGAGCGTGCCGGTTTTATCAACACAAAGGACTGTGGCAGAACCGAGGATTTCGACAGCTGCCGCCTTTCTGGTCAGCACTCCCTTTTTCGAAATTCGCCAGGCTCCGAGCGCGAGAAATATCGTCAGAACAACGGGAAACTCCTCCGGCAGAATCGCCATCGCAAGCGTAATTCCCGACAATACCCCCTGCAGCCACTGGCCCCTTGTCAATCCGTAAACTGCAACAATAATCAGGCACAGGAAGACTACGATAAAGAAAATTGTCTTTACGATTTTGCCGGTTTCTTTCTGAAGAATGGTCGGCTCTTCCTCTATTGTGCCGAGGACTTTGCCGATTTTTCCCATTTCGGTATTTGCTCCTGCTGCGGTTACCCGTCCTATACCCTGCCCCTGGACAATCAGGCTTCCCGAATATAGAAACGGCTGGTCGTCGCCTCCGGGCCGGCGCTGCTTGGTGTCGTTATCCTCCGCGGGCATTTTTCGGACAGGCACAGATTCTCCGGTCAAAAGCGATTCATCCGCCGAAAGGTTCATCCCCCACAACAGCAGAGCATCTGCAGGCACCCTGTCGCCCTCCCGCAGCACAATCAAATCATCTACAACGACCTCCCTGCCGGCGATTCTTTTCTGAACTCCGTCTCTGATAACAAGCGCCCTTGGGCTTGAAAGGTCTCTTAACGCCTCGATGGCCCTTTCGGTTTTCCCCTGCTGATAAATGGTAATGCCCATAACCACAAAGACAAACAGCAAAAGCAGTGACGCCTCCGAAAAATCGCCCAAAATCAGGTATATAACACCGCAGGCAACCAGAAGCAGAAACATCGGCTCCTTAAACACCTCGAAGATTATATTGAGAATGCCCTTTCTCTGAGATGACGGTAATTCGTTGTAACCGTATCGGGATAGACGCTCCTCGACATCCCTGCCGGAAAGCCCCCTTAATTTGCCGAGCTCATTTTCGGACAAAACCATCTGTTTTTCCCTGAAATCAGCCGGAAGGCGAAGTGTCGCACATCCGGCGAGACATACCGGTCAATCCATTAACAAAGACTTCGATGAGAAGTCTTATGCCGTTTAAATTAAGCCTGTCCGGAAGGCTGCTGGCCTTCAGCAGGATTTTCAGCCGATGCCGGCGGTGCAGTCTGCTCAGACGGCTGGGCTGCAGCTCCTTCAGCCACGACAAGAACCGACACATTCACCTGAAGGTCATCTGCGAACCGCAAAGTCACATCCTGCTTGCCGACCTGCTTGATATGCTCGGGAAGATGCACAAACTCATCGAGGACATCGAAGCCCTGCGAGCGAAGGTTATCTGCAATCTCCTTCGGGCCCACCGAGCCGAAAAGATGGCCAAGCTCATTGGCTTTCGCTGCAAGGGCAACCTCAGCTCCGTTAACGGCAGCAGCAGCTGCCTCAAGACGCTTGCGCTCGCGCAGACGCTGCTCGCTGCGCTTTGCTTTCTCGTCTGCCACCGAACGAATATTATCGTCGGTAGCTATTTTTGCAAGCCCCTGCGGGAAAAGATAATTTCTGGCAAAGCCGTCCGCAATATCAACGACATCGCCGTAGTAACCGACTTTTTTCACATCAGCACAAAGCAAAACTTTCATAAACAAATCTCCATTTCATTAGAGTATATCGTTCGTAAAAAAATACGGCAACCCGCTGCCTTTGCCCGCCTCTTACGTGGTAAACGGCAGCAGCGCCATAAACCGTGCGCGCTTAATGGCCTTTTTTACCTTTCGCTGGCAGGCGGCACAATTTCCGCTGCGCTTGCGAGAGTAGATTTTGCCGCGGTTTGTCAGGAGGCGCTTTAATGTCTCTGTGTCCTTATAGTCGATGTATTTGTCGCCCCTTCTGCAAAACCGGCACTGTGTCCTTTCGCGTGTTGTTGTTACGATGATTTTCCTTTTATCATCGCCCTTCTTGTCTGATCTTGGATTCATTTTTTAACCTCTATAAAAAAAACTATTGTTACTTTCTATTTGTTTACATTCAAACCGGCAGAAAGCAAATCCGCCGTTAAATACTTCGATTAAAACGGTATATCATCATTCGGCTGAGAAGGCGCCTGCGAATCTGCCTGCGGCTCTTCTGCGGCTTCAGCATGGTTTTGCTGTCCGGACTGCCCGATGAAGCGGAAATTTTCCACCGTCACGCGGTGCTTGCTTCGCTTGGTTCCGTCCTGAGCGGTCCAGGAATCGAAGGTAAGCCTGCCCTCGATAAAAAGAGGGCTGCCCTTCTTCAAATACTTATTTATATTTTCCGCCAGCCTGGCAAAGGCCCTGCAATCAACAAAGCAGGTCTCTTCCTTCTGGGAGCCGTCCTTGCCCGTCCATTTTCTGTTCACGGCGATTCCGAAATCGACGACAGCAACCTGGCTTGGCGTGTAAGAAAGCTGCGGGTCGCGCGTCAGATTTCCCATCAGCAAAACTTTGTTAAAACTGCTCATATTCTGCCTTTCCTTCCAATTTGAAAATATTTTCCTTTCGGTCAATTAATCAATTCCGCACGGACATTTCCATCTCCTAAACGTTTTAATCAATAGGAGCGGCGAGATGATTCGGACTCTTCGAACGGCTCATCGAAGATGCTCGGCACGCCGGGTTCACGACGGGGCCTTTCGGGCTCTTGCGGCACTTCGGGCTGCGGCGGCAAAGTTGCGGCAATCATAAGCGGCGTAGGCTTGTCGATGTCTGCCTGCGTCAGATGGTCGGCGGTCAGAATCAAAAAGCGGATAATCTGCTCAGTCAACAGGGCATCGTGTTCGATTTGCTGAATCTTGTCGCCGGTCACCTTAAAATACGTCAGGACATACGTCCCGCGGGATTTTCCCTTGATATTGTAGGTCAGCTTTCGTTCGTCCCATTTTTTCAGGGCGACGATTTCAGCGCCGGCCTTCTGCAGCAGGTTCGTAATGACCGCTGTTATCCCGTCCAAGTCAGTAGCAGCCTGAACAGAATCAACAAGGAACATCCCTTCATAAAGTTTTGTAGTAGAATCAGTTTTCAATTCAAATACCTCCTGAAAATTCACAATATATACATTTTCAGAACAATAAAATCACTTCACATTAAATTCATTCATTGCCTTTTCTATGCCATCTGTAATCCATTTCAAAACAGCCTGTTTTCCTTTTTCAATTGCCTGCCTTATAAGAGGTTTCTGCTCATCAGTGAAGTCAGAGAGGACATAATCGTAAGGGTCCTGCCTCTCGGGCCTGCCGATGCCGATTCGCAGGCGGCTGAAATGCTCCGTGCCCAGTTTTTCGATTATATCAGCCAGTCCGTTATGACCGCCCGTGGAACCGCTCGCTCTAAGCCGTATCGTCCCAGGTGAAAGCCACATATCATCCATAACCACCAGGATATCCTGCAAGTCAATATGATAAAAACCCTTCGCAACCGCGACCGAATGGCCGCTCTGGTTCATAAACTGCCAGGGCTTTATCAGGATTACCTGTTTACCCTTGTAGTGGCCCGTCCCGAAACGGGCTGCAAACTTTCTTTTCTTCAAATCGATATTCAAGTGTTCCGCCAGTAAATCTATCGTTTTAAAACCGACGTTATGCCTCGTTTCGGCGTATTCGCGGCCCGGATTACCCAGACCAACAACAAGTTTAAGCTCATTGGACTCATGCATAGAACAGGCAGACAAAAATTATTTTTCCTTCTCCTTTTCTTTCTCTTTTTCCTTCTTTGCTTCAGGCTGCTCTCCTTCGAGCTCTTCTTCCTCTTTCTTTTCCCTTCCGATGACCTCAGGTGCCGTCGGGGCTTCCAATAGCGCCTCTTCAGCAGGTTTAAGCTCAGCAACAATACTGCAGGCAGCGATCATTGTCAGCGGGTCACTTGCAAGCTTCACGCCCGCAGGAAGCTGAAGGTCTCGTGCGAACAGCTTGTCGCCAATGTCGAGGTCCTTGACAAACACAGTAATGCTCTCCGGGATATCGGATACCCTGCACTCGACCGCAATCTTGCTGGCGAGCACTTCGAGAATACCGCCTTCCTGTGTACCCTTGGCTGTTCCCTTGAACTCCAGCCGGACATCGACTGTTACGGTCTCGGTGATATCCACTCTGATCAAATCTGCGTGTATGACGTTTTTGCCCAGATGGTCATACTGCAATTCCTTAATCATCACCGTTTCCTTTTTTTTGCCGACCTGCAGGTCGAAGAGCCTGTGTCCCCTGTGGATGCCTTCGAGAAAATCGTGGGCATCGAGGGCTATCGAAATAATTTCCTCTTTGTGCCCATAAACAATCGCCGGTATCCTGGCGTTTTTACGCAGCTGCGCCGCCTTTGCGGAGCCGGCGCCCTCGCGAACTTCTGCCTTTAATGCCAATCTTTCTTCCATAGTGTCCTCACTAATACATTTAATAATCTCTGTCAGCCCCACCAGCCGGTGCGGCTGAACATTTTACGACAAACCTTTGAACAAACAGCTTATTGACTCATTATTATGAATCCTTTTTATTGCCTCGCCGAGCATCGCTGCAACCGTCAGCACTTTAATCTTGCCGAACTTCTCAGCAGCGCTGTTCAGCGGGATGGTGTCGGTAACAACAATCTCATCGATAGGCGCTTCTCCGAGCCTCGTTAGCGCCGAGCCGGCAAAAACACCGTGTGTCGCACCGACATAAATATTTTTTGCGCCCCTCTGTTTTACAAGCTCTGCCGCTGAGCAGACAGTCCCGGCTGTTGCAATGATGTCATCGACCATCAGAACGTTTCTTCCCTTAACATGCCCGATTAGCTCCTGTGCAATAACCTTATCGCCGCTGATGCGCCGCTTGAATACGATTGCCAGGTCGCCGCCGAGGTGCGAGGCATACTTTGCTGCCTTCTTTATATTGCCGACATCCGGTGAGACGACCGTCAGGTCCCTGATTTTCTTGTTGTGGAAATATTTTCCAAGCACCAGCTCGCCCATCAGGTGGTCAACGGGAATATCGAAAAAGCCCTGAAGCTGATGGGCGTGCAAATCTATCGTCAGCACCCTTTGAGCGCCTGCGGTCGTCAGGAGGTTCGCCACAAGTTTCGCTGTGATGGGCACGCGCCCCTCATCTTTCCTGTCCTGCCTTGCATAACCGAAATACGGAATGACAGCGGTGATTCGGTCGGCGCTTGCCCTGCAGAGGCAATCTATAAATATCAAAAGCTCCACCAGGTTCTCATCGCCCGGGCAGCTGGTTGACTGTATTACAAAACAATCACTGCCGCGGACATTGTCATCTATCTTGATGACCTTTTCTCCGTCCGGAAACCTGCTTATTTCAGCAGTCCCCTCGGACACTTTCAAATATTTGCACACCGCTTTTGTAAGCTTCGGATTGCTGGTTCCTGCAAAGATCTTCAGATTTTCGTTAAGAGCCATAAGAATCCTTCCTTTTATTTCCGTTCCCTGCCCTGATTTATTTTATTTTCCTCTATAACAGAACAGACTTCCGCATCTGCGCTTCCGCGCGTTCGAAGCCTGCCTGCCATAATTTCGTTTACCTTCTGCAGTTCCTCTTTCGTATTGACGCTCATCGCATCCTCCGGCGGCAGCGCTATGACTGCCGACACCGTCTTCCTCTCGGAGAGCATAATCGAAAGCACATCCGTCAGATAATATTCCTTCTGTACGTTATCGTTTTTAATCTTCCTCAAAGACTGGAAGAGCGTTTTGTTATCGAAAAGATAATAGCTCGGATTAATCTCCTTAATTTGCACTTGCTCGGCAGTGCAGTCTTTATGCTCGACTATGCCTTTGAAGCTGCCATTGGCGTCTCTGATTACCCTGCCGTAGCCGAATGGATTTTCGAGGACCGTTGTTGCGATTGTTGCGGCTGTCTTTTCGTTATGTGCCGAAAGGAGTTTCTTTATTGTCGCCGAACGAATCAGAGGCCCATCGCCGCAAAGAACAAGCGTCCAGCCGTCGAACTTTTCGAGATGTTCAGCACAGCAGAGCACTGCATGGCCTGTGCCATTCTGCTGGGCCTGATAGACCCAGACGATGTCACTGTCATCAGCGAATTGCTGCTTTACCTTCTCGGCGTTGTATCCGACAACAACATACATCTTTTTAACGCCAGCCTGTCTGCACGCATCAAGAACATAAGCGAGCATAGGTCTTCCGCAGACCTCGTGGAGCACCTTCGGCGTATCTGTCTTCATACGCTTGCTTATGCCTGCTGCCAGAATTATCGCAACCGTTTCTTTCAACTTTCGTTCTTCCACAACTTTTACTTTTAAACTTTAAGTTTTACGTTTCTATCTACCCGGCCAGGACTCGAACCTGGAATAGGAGGACCAAAACCTCCTGTGTTGCCAATTACACCACCGGGTAAAAACATCCAGAATTCAGTAGCAAGTATCCAGTTTTCAGCAGTCAGTTTTGAGCTGTTAGTTTAAAACAGCAATCAACTAACAAACCAGGACTAAATACAAAACAGCTGTTTGTCACGGAAGCCCGTCATATTGGCCCGGGTTGGCATCTGTCGGAGGCTTGAGTCAGCAAAACCGTGAACCTACTGACCCCGGAAGAAACTTAAAAATTAAAGCTAAAAACTCAAAACTAACAACTTTTAATTTTAAGCTTCTTATTCGGCCCCGTGCGACAGAGCTAATCTTTATTAATCTCAAATAATAACCGTTTCTTTTGAAAAAACAACACTTTTTCAAAAAATCTCCAAAATTTCTGCAAAAACCTGAATATTTTTCAAAAAAAAAGAACAGTCAGGCCCTTCTATGCGTCATTATTGTTGACGGTTAAAAGGAAATCGAAAGGGAAGAAATGATGAGGCATTTTCCAGCTATTTGTGTAACCCTATTATTGGCAACAACTTGCAGCGCGAGGGTCATTTATGTCGATTCCGGCGCTGCTGGTTTAAATAATGGCACTACCTGGCAGAATGCATACAAATTTTTACAGGATGCCCTTGCTGATGCAAATAATTCTCCAAAACCTGCCGAAATTCGAGTCGCAAAGGGAACTTACAAGCCTGACAGCAACTCCTTAATCCCGGATGGGACAGGAGATAGAAACGCCAGCTTCTATATGATAACTAATGTTGCTATCAAAGGCGGCTATGCAGGCAGCTGCGGAATTGACCCCAACGCTCGTGACTTCCAGTTATATGAAACAATACTTTCCGGCGACCTTGCAGGAAACGATATCGATGTCAATGACCCCTGCGACCTTCAGGATGAGCCGACGCGGGCCGAAAACAGCCTGAACATAGTAATCGCCTATGGTGTTGACCAAACGGCAGTACTCGATGGTTTTACAATCACAGGAGGCCGGGACAATTATGTAAATGGACCACCGCCGCCTCCAGAAGACAGTCCCTTGTCATTGAGAGTGGAAGGCCGAAATTATAACGATCTTATCAACGAAGAACAGAATAGTGGTTACTATAATATTACCGACTTAGGATTATATTACCCCGGCGGTGCGGGCCTGCTGATTACTGCTATGGGCAGGGATTGGCCCGGGTTATTTAAAGAGACCAGACCGGTGATACAGAATTGTACATTCAGATATAATTCATCCACTTACCTCGAGCGTGGTGCTGGAATTGGAAATAACCGTTCAAGCCCGGTTATAACGGACTGCACTTTTGAGTTTAACTATTCACCGGGCGGTTCAGGGATTTGTAATTCAGAAGGTAATATCATTGTTCGCGGCTGTGTTTTCACAAAAAACTACGGAGGACTTGACAATTACTATCCACCAATATGCATCGGATGTGAATACAATGTAACGATTGATAACTGCCAATTCATCGATAATTATGGAACAGGAATTTTCAACGAAAGTGACCAAAGCACATTTTCAGGTAAATACAACATTCTCATAAGCAACTGCCTCTTCGAAGAAAACGCCGGAAGTTACGCAGGAGGAATCTATAATACATACTGCAGCCCGCAAATAACTCAATGCCAATTCATCAACAACAAAAGATTATTGGGCCGGGGCGGGCGCGCTATTTATAACGCGCCGTATTCGTTTCCTAAAATCACCGGCTGCATTTTCAAAGACCATATCGCAAAAGGCGCCGGCGGAGGAATTTATAATGACAGGTATAGCAAATCTATAATAGAAGACAGTATCTTCTCTTCTAACGGATGTGAATCAGAAGGATTCGAATCGTCTGCTATGGGTGGAGCGATTTATTATTACGCTTCAAACGAAGGAACAATCACAAATTGTATTTTCTGGAAAAATTTTGCAGATTACGGCAGCGGAATTTATTACTTTGGCAGGGTCAACAAATTATCAATATCAAACTGCACCTTTTATCAAAACACAGCACGTCTGGGTTACGCGATAGCCGCTTATACACCGTTAAATATTAAAAACAGCATCCTTTTCAATGACGGAAGTGAAATTTCCCAGAAGGTCATTGCCAGCTACTGTGATATTCAGGGAGGATGGGCGGGGGTTGGAAATATAGATGCTGACCCGCTTTTTGCAGACCCGAATAATGGTGATTTTCATCTGAAAAGCCGGGCGGGCAGATGGGACTCGATCACAAACAGCTGGGTTCTCGATAATGTTACAAGCCCCTGCATCGATGCCGGTGACTGGATGACGCCGATCGGTTTTGAGCCATTTCCAAACGGCGGCAGGATTAATATGGGTGCCTACGGCGGAACGATTGAGGCAAGCAAATCTTATTTTGAGAAAGAGCCCTGCCAAACGATTATTGCTGGGGACATCAACGGCGACTGCATAGTCAATTTAAAAGATTTTGCAATAATGGCATTCCACTGGCTTGAAGAAGGATAAAAGCGGTATAATCTCATATCAGTTATAAAATTTAATTTGAGAGAGGAAAAAAATGAAGAGCCGAAAACTTACGCTTGCTGATGTGCTTATTGCAGTTGCGGTCATCGTGATAGCGATGATTATGCTGCTGCCTGCACTATCCAGACCTACCACAACAGACTGGCGTGCTGTGTGCGGAGCAAATTTAAGCGCGTTATACAAGGGCCTTTTAATATACGCAAAAGATAATAATGATGATTTTCCGCGAGCAGGCGGCAGGCGCTCTTACTGGGGGCCAACTGAACATTGGGACGAACCCTTTGACCCAAACACCTACAAAAGAAAACCCAGCAGCGCGACTATCGGCGCTTCTCTGTATCTGCTCATCAAGTATGACGACATCAAACCCGAGATGTTTATCTGCGGCGGCGATACAGGAGCCAAAGTTTTCAAACTGAGAGATTACAAAAAAAATAAGCTTTCAAAACAAGATTTAAAACTCGCCTGGGATTTCGGCCCGACAAATGCAAAAACCGGCTCGCCTCCTGCGCGGCATTACAGCTATGCATATGATATGCCTTATGCGCCAAAAGATTTTGGCGCTGTATACGCTCCGAGAGCACGTTGGCTTCCCGGTGAACCTATTATGGCGGACCGAAGTCCGTATTTTGTCCTCAAGCATGATGACCCGAAGAATCCCGCAAAACCTGTTTATGAATTCACAGGCGGCAAGGACAAGGGAAAAGAACAATGGGGCAATTCAACCAACCATAACAGGCAGGGACAAAACGTCCTCTTTTATGATGGACACGTCGCCTGGAAAACAGTTCCCTACTGCGGTCACAATAACGACAACATATATACTATGGCGGAACAAGCCGGAAATCCTGCCGCCGGAAGTCTACCCAAAGGCCTGTTCGATAAGGACGCCGGACGGCAAAATGAGAATGATGCTGTCCTGCTCAACGAAGGCCTGTTTCAGGGCACTGTCGCGCCAAAATAGCTGCCGGTAATTTCACCCAAACTCACTTGTCCGATTAAACCTTTTTGCTGTTAAACAACAAACTTGCCAATTACGCTGATGAAGCGTTAAGAATGAAGGCTCAACATACAGCAAATCACCCGCGTTTTTGCGTTAAAATCGGGCTTTGTCCTGAAATAACCTCATTTTTTTGCAAATTTCGCGGTTTTTCCTTGACAAACCTTTTTTTCATGCGATAATATGCAACGAATAGGTAAGTTTGCGGAAATAGCTGCATGTTTAAAGTCGAAATTGAAGATTCTTTAGTTTATTTAAAAGGGGCAATCTGGCGAAGATAGGTGTTTGCCTATTCAAAAATAAGAGATTTCCTGAATAGGCAAATATTTCGAATTTACCTACAATACAGAACAATTACTCAGCACATCGAAGATGATTGTGCTGAGATGAACAGATAGATAACGCGGATAAATCTATGTTGTAAGAAGCTCCTGGATAAACGCGGAGTTTTTTGTTCTTTGAAAATAAACGTTTTAAGGAAAAATAATTATTGTTGCGGACTAAGACACGTAATGCATTCGGCTATTTTAATTACCGAAAAAGGGAAAAATCCCAAAGAAAGGGGGTGTAAGTAGAATTACGTCTCGTGTAACGCGAACGGATTCAATTTGCTGTAATGGATTTAAAAAAGCTGCTTGTTTTTGTAGTGTTTACATGCAGTGTATCAGATAGTGGAAAAATCAAATGAAAAATGTAATCCATTATCGACAGTTATTAAAATTTTAATTAAGGAGGTCATTATGAAATCACAAAGAGTATTAATTTTAATTGCAATTGTAGCGGCGCTGGGGCTGGCGCAGTCTGCAAGTGCCCAGTGTATTCCTGAAGAGGAATTTCACGGCATTAGTTTAGTAAAATTAGCCCAAGGCCAAACACCAATCGGCCAGCCTTACCTTGCCCGTTATCGAATTACCAACAGTGAAGATACGGCTGGGGATACATTGGAAGTGACATCTTTGAGCGATACGGTTTTTGCATCAGGCGGAAATGTTGTTTCCGGAAACATTCTTGCAACTCTAACATGGACGTATTCCGGCGGCGCTTATTGGGACGGCATTAATAACAAAATTATCCTGCCAGCAGGCGGCCAAGCGGTGTCTAACTATCATAGTTTTTACACCGTTGTGGCGGGGGATTTTAACCTCCTTAATCACAAATTGAATGACCAGGTTACGATAGGCTGGAAAGACCTGTGCAATGGCTGTTCCAACAACTGTGCCGGGATACCCGAAACAGCTACAGCTTCTGGTTCGACGACGATCATCGGTCCGCCTTGCGTTAAAGTAACCAAGACAGTTGACTGTGATGTTGCAACTGTGGGCAAAGAGGTTATCTACACATATTTGATTGAGAATTGTGGTCCAAATCCCTTGACACTGGTAAGCATTGTTGACGATGTCCTGGGCGATCTTAGTTCAGAGGCAGCAGGATGCACTTCGCTGGCAGTCGATGCGAACTGCTCTTTCTCGGTTCCCTACACGATTCAGCCGGGCGACGATGACCCGCTGGAAAATACAGTTGACGTTAATTATGTTGACGCGTACGGTCAGCACACTACCTACAGCGATGATGCCAGCGTGAACATAATTCACCCGAATTTTACAGTCGTCAAGGATTGTAACACTAATCCGATTAATGGGCCGACTGCGATATTTGATGTCACGATTACTAATACCGGCGATGTCCCTCTCAGATTCACGACCAATGAAGCAGCTCAGTCAAATGTAACTGAACCATTTGACCTTATCGCAGGCGCCACGAAAAACCTCGTTATAACCAAACCGAGCGATTGTGCCAGCGATCCTGATGTTAACAATGTCATAAGGGTAACTGCGAATTTGACTCCTAATGGAATAGTGTGCCCGATTCCGAACATTGTAAAGTCATCCAATAACGCTGTCTGCTATTGCGTTCCAACCATAGAGGTTGATAAGGAGGCAGATTGCGACGTTGCAAAGCCGGGCAAGGTAATCGTTTATACGATTACCATCACAAATACCGGTGGAACCACCCTGACACTGGTAAGTGTTAATGACTCGCTGCTGGGCTCTCTTACTGCCACAGCACAAGCTAATGGATGTTCGACTCTTGCCGCTGGAGCTCATTGCTCATTCATGGTAAAGCGATCAATCCTGCCGGGCGACCCGGACCCGTTAGACAATACGGTTACGGCTCTTTATGTGGACAGCATCAAGCAGGAGGCTACTGATAACGCTTCCGCTCGCGTAAATGTCATTCATCCTGACTTTACGGTTACAAAGACCTGTCTGACCGACCCGATTCCGATGGACAGCAACGTGGCTCTCTTCGATGTCGCGATTGAAAATACCGGCGACGTCAATCTTGTATTCACAACAAACGAGGCTGCTATGTCAAGCCTTGCTGAGCCGTTCACGGTTGGAGCAGGTATGACTCAACACCTGACGATAACCAAGCCGTTCATAGGCGAAGATGTCAACAACGTGATAATTGTCACTGCAAATCTTGTTGACGACATTAACTGCCCGATTCCGAATATCGTAAAGGAATCCAACCCGGCAGTCTGCTCAGCTCCAGGAGGAGCTACGAGAACACCGGGATTCTGGAAAAACCATTGCATTTATGCAGAGCATGTCTTTGAAGTGCATTGCGGCGGCAGCTTTAACCTTGGATTTACAGAGGTTAATGATATAAATGACCTGTTAGGTTATCTGTTCGCTAATCCGGCCCAAAACACCGACGGCTCCAAGCGAGCCGACCTGTGCAAGGCCAGGATTAAAGCAGTCTATCAGGCGATACCTGCACTGCTCAACAATTGTCTGGAGAATGGCGGTACATTGCCAAAAACACCTGCAGAAATTGCGGCTATTCTTGCCGGAACCAATATCTCAGCAATTAATAATCTGCACAACATGCTTGATGAATATAACAACAGCGGAGACTGGGTCGAAATCATAGAATCACATGACGTTGATATCTATGTTTCTACGCCTCAGGATTGCGCAGCAAGGGCTGATATTGCTGGTGCTGATTGCATTACACCAACAATCATTACTGTTCCTTCTGCACCAAGACGCAGATAATTTAGCAGCTTAGATTCACTGAAACAAAAGAGGACGCTTAACAGCGTCCTCTTTTTTTTATGCTTGCCTTACTCATATGACAATCACAAAAATTTGTCATTCTGAACGAAGCGACCTGTCCTCCGTAGTTCCGCCTTTCTGGAACGAAGGAGGAAGCGCAGTGAAGAATCTATCTTTTCCCTTAATAACCGAGATTCTTCGCTGCGCTCTGAATGACAAGGATTTTTTTATTCTTCGTCTTCTTCGCTCTGATGGCGTTTGGGTTCGGCAGAATAGGCAGGGTCATCATCTTCATCTGGAATTTCTTCGTTTTCATCCGGCGGGGCTGTCTGTTGCTGCTCATCCTGCTGCTGGCGCATCTTTTCGTAGTCATCGAGCGTAATCATAACCTCTCGTGCCTGGCTGCCCTTGTATTCACCGAGGACACCCATCGCAGCCATTGTCTCAATCATACGCGATGCCCTTGCGTATCCGACCGAGAGCCTTCGCTGTAAAAGTGATACACTTCCGCGGCGTGTCTCGAGGACGATTCGAACGGCTTCATCGAGCAAATCATCTTTATCAAGCTGCTCGCCATCAATGCGGCTAAGCTGCGCAAGCTCCGGATGGAACTGCGGCTCGGCTATCTCCTTTAAGTGTTTTACAATTTTCTTGA
>Ga0105097_10000233_pt1 | contig 24367 bp, 5 predicted proteins | sample PPLLak12cMay2015_FD_87035 | JGI IMG/M metagenome (GOLD analysis project Ga0105097, IMG submission 87035) | Freshwater sediment microbial communities from Prairie Pothole Lake near Jamestown, North Dakota, USA - PPLs Lake P7 Core (1) Depth... | ecosystem: Environmental > Aquatic > Freshwater >...
AAATATATAACCAATAGAAGCATCTTGAAACTTAGCATCTATTTTTTGTAGAGCAATTTCAAGATTGTCATTAGTATTAATACCTGTATATATTAAGTTCTCACCTTCGTAGAATACGCAAGTGGAATTTAATATGACAGGACATGGTTCAGCTCCGCAATTAACGTTCATTATTTATAAATTTAAACAGGTATTACTACTAGATTTCTCTTTGCAAAAGTTGCTGTTCCAGATGAAGTTCTGTATTTAGCTGTAAATGTATTACTTCCTGCGGTGAGACCTGTCACCCAAAAAGTTCCTCCTGTGGTAGGAGTGTCACCTGAGTTACGAGTTGATGACACTATAGCGTCATTATCTGAGGCAGCATGACCTGTTGCATCGAAAGACATATAGCACTCAACACCGTTTGAGGTAGTCATTGCTTGCGCTGTCAACATTACTATTGCAGTTCCAGAGGCACCAATTGTTACAGTGGCAGAAGGTCCTGCTGTAGTAAGATTTGTATAAGCAGTGGATGTAGTAGTTTGAGATGTATTTATTGTGTCTCCTCCTATTGCAGCACTGCTTGTACCACTAGTGCCACTTGTTCCATTAACACCTGAAGTTCCGTTAGTGCCACTACCACCACTTGTGCCACTAGTGCCACTCGTACCATTGGTTCCTGATGATCCTTTTGCACCGCCTGTTAAGAACCATCCGCTCACAGTTACAGCTGTTCCACCACTTCCTGAAGTTACTCCAAAGGTAATGTAATCACCAGCTACAACAGATAAATTTAAATTTGTAACATATCCTGAGGCAACACCATTTAATACCGTGATTGTTTCACCTGTAGCTACAGTATTCTTATAAACCTCCACAGTTGTGTCAGAAGTGAAAGCGGTTACACCAAGTAAACCAAGTCCATCAAGTATACAATCTTCTGCTATTTTAATACCAGATGCAGAGTTGTTACCTCCATTACCAAATGCAAAATAATTACCTGCTGTTATATTTCCATTTCTTTCACCGTATATTACAAAAACTCCACCACCTGTTCCATCTATACCAGCACGACCACTAGTGCCACTAGTACCAGAACTTCCACTGGTTCCTGTAGTACCAGAAGATCCAGATGTACCGTTGCTACCATCAATTCCCGATGTCCCACTCGTTCCATTTGAACCACTGCTACCTGAACTACCACTTGTACCACTCGTTCCGTTTGTACCAGTCACCCCATTAATTCCAGATGTGCCAGATGTCCCATTACTACCATTAGCACCATTGGTGCCACTAGATCCACTAGATCCACTAGATCCACTAGATCCACTAGTACCGCTGCTTCCAGAAGTCCCATTACTACCATTCAACCCACTTGTACCATCAATTCCTGATGTACCACTAGAACCATTAGAACCGCTCACTCCACTACTACCTGATGAACCACTTGTTCCACTGGTACCTGATGTTCCAGAACTCCCATTAGTTCCATTCACACCTGATGTTCCTGTAGTTCCGCTAGAACCTGATGTCCCACTACTTCCATTAACTCCACTTGTTCCACTAGATCCAGATGTACCAGATGATCCAGACAATCCATTTATTCCTGAACTACCGCTAGTTCCTGAAGAGCCTGATGTACCATTACTTCCACTTACCCCACTAGTACCAGAGGTGCCAGAACTACCACTCGTACCATTTATACCAGATGTGCCATTTGATCCGTTTATTCCACTAGTTCCTGACGTACCTGTAGTGCCAGAACTACCACTGATTCCATTCACACCAGATGTTCCACTAGTTCCTGACGAACCAGTTGTACCAGAAGTACCGTTCACACCGCTTGTTCCACTAGTTCCACTACTACCCGATGTACCACTTGTACCATTAATTCCAGACGTACCTGAAGATCCGCTACTACCAGATGTTCCTGTTGTTCCACTGGTACCAGAGCTGCCAGTATTTCCACTTGTTCCACTAGTTCCATTAACACCAGACGTTCCACTACTGCCGCTTGTTCCTGTTGTTCCAGAACTACCACTTGTGCCTGTAGATCCACTAGAACCAGATGTACCATTCACACCACTTGTACCACTAGTTCCATCTACCCCACTTGTTCCTGCTGTTCCGCTTGAGCCACTAGTGCCTGTAGACCCACTTGTTCCACTAGTTCCTGTTGTTCCTGAAGTACCATTGCTTCCGTTTAACCCATTGACCCCTGATGTACCAGAGGTTCCACTAGTTCCATTTACACCGTTAATTCCTGATGTGCCAGAGGAACCTGATGTTCCTGAACTACCATTCGCTCCAGATATTCCACTTGTTCCACTTGAACCAGTAGTGCCTGAAGAACCTGATGTTCCACTAGATCCATTCACACCGCTAGATCCTGATGTACCTGAAGTACCGTTTTGCCCATTGATTCCTGAGCTACCACTCGTTCCACTTGTTCCGTTCACACCATTTACTCCACTTGTACCAGAAGAGCCACTAGTACCATTCACTCCACTACTTCCGCTGGTACCTGTAGTTCCACTAGAGCCACTACTTCCTGATGTTCCATTCACACCACTTGTTCCTGAAGTACCTGCTGTACCAGAGGTACCACTTATACCGCTAGAGCCAGACGTACCATTAGTGCCATTAATTCCACTAGAACCAGAAGTTCCACTAGTTCCACTGCTACCACTAGTACCTGTTGACCCTGAAGTGCCAGTTGTACCACTTGTGCCATCAACTCCACTAGTCCCAGAGCTACCAGAGGTTCCTGAACTGCCAGAAATCCCTGATGTACCAGAAGTACCTGTAGTGCCTGAGGAGCCTGAAGTTCCATCCAACCCACTTGTACCAGAGGTTCCGCTGATTCCTGAACTACCTGAAGTTCCACTGGAACCAGATGTACCGCTTGTTCCACTTGTGCCATTGCTTCCACTAATGCCTGATGTTCCAGAGGACCCACTGGTGCCATTTGTACCATCAATCCCCGATGTACCATCTATTCCACTTGTTCCGCTGGTACCTGAGCTTCCTATACCACTTGTTCCACTAGACCCAGAAGTACCATTTACCCCTGAAGTTCCACTTGTTCCATTAGATCCCAAAATACCATCCACACCTGAGGTGCCTGAAGAACCTGATGTACCAGAGCTACCCACCCCACTAGTACCTGAGCTTCCAGAACTACCAGAAGTTCCATTAGATCCAACAATCCCATCAGCTCCTGATGTACCACTGGACCCACTTGTTCCACTTGATCCTGTTAGTCCAGATGTACCAGAAGATCCACTAGTACCAGCAGAAGCTGTTTCTATTTGACCTATAGCATAGTCCATTTTCTGAAGTGCCACTTGTACACTATCATTCATGTTCACACCTGTATATATCAAATTAGCCCCTTCGTAAAATACGCAGGAGCTACTAAGAATTACAGGGCATGGAGAAGCACTACATGTTACATTCATCTGGAAAAGTTAATATTTACAGTGGTGGTGCTACAGTAGTGGTGGTGGTTGTGGTTGTAGGCTCAACTGTTGTTGTGGTGGTAGTTGTAGGTGCTACAGTGGTGGTTGTTGTGGTAGTTGTGCCTGTTAAAGCAGCATTTATCTTGACAAGGATGTCAGCTAGGTTATCCCCAGGAGCAACATCAAGAGCAGCAAGATATTCACCATCATATATAACGCATAAAGCGTTCTCATAGACAGCACACGTTGGGCAAATTTCGGCAGTTCGCATAGGTACAAATTTAAATGTTTTATAATGATTTACAATGAGTTACGTAAAATTTTAGACATAATATAGCTATAAGACACTACTGTCTTCTTGCTTCAGCAGTCACTCTTATTCCCTGTTCTTTAGCAGCTTCTGGGAAGAAATATGGAAGAAGTTCTCTTTGAGCTTGAGATACCCCAGGTATAATGTCAAAAAAGTATTTGGTTGGATAGGATTTATCCATTAGTTCTTGATCATTTGTATATGTTCCATAAACTTCTTTTGTTAAACTCCACATTATTTTTTCAACTTTAGATAAAAGTCCAAGTGCAGGAAGCAAGCTTCCTTTAGTAATACTCTCAGCAGATGTAGGATTATAATAGAAAGCTACCTCATCTGATGTTTTATTTAAAAGTTTAGCCCACCATTTATATCTATTCTTTTCAAGAGCTGTAGCATCTTCTGGTGGTTCTGCAGCTTTTGCAGCTATAAGTAAAGCCATCAAACTAAACAATAAACCAAGTTCTTTCATTTGATTATTGATCTGAGTTCTCATTAGATCATAGAACTCCTCTTCAGTGATTTCTAATTGTTGACCAGTTTTTAAGTAGTAGTCTTTTCTTTTTTCTTCTAGCATTTCGTTAAGAACAGCCAGCCCTTTATCTGTGCCAAGTATGACATCCCTCATCCCAGCAATATTAAACACACCAAGCCTAAACCAAGTTTTTGCAAACGCTCTAGCTCTACCATATTCCCATTCATCAAGCATTACATTTTTCTTAACATCTGATCCTCTAGCACTCACTTGTTTAATAATCCAGTTCTTAAACATCATGAACGACTTAAATATAGCATCTCTTCTATAGTCAGCCTTGTTTGTTTGACTCATTTGACCAGTTAGCTTTCTGCCAAACTCAACTATAGTTGTTCTATATCTTGCTAGTTCTTCAGAACTAACTCCAGGTATAACTATATAACCATCTTCATTAACCGCTATCTTTGGTAAAGATTTTGTTTCTTTAAGTTCACTCACTCTAGATTCAAATGACTTTTCAAGAGCCCTTCTTTCTTCATAAGATATTCCTGCTTCACGTGCTTTTCTATCTTGTCTTCTTACATATTGTCTAATATTTACAATTTTACCATCAACAACCATCGAGTTGTCATTAAATGATTTAGCATTTGTAAACTCATGTAACTTCTCTGGGGCAGAGTTGGTTAGCATCATTACATCTTGGAATGTCCATGTACCAAGATATTTTATAGGAGACTGTTTCCATGCAAGTTTTCTTCTTTTTTCTGTTGTAACATCTTCATTTAATGGAGCTGTTATATCAATCAATCCTTTATCTATTGTAGTTAATCCTACACCAGATAAAAGCATTAAATGATTCTTAAAATATGTAGTTTTTTTATAAAATCCACCACTATTTATAAAAGCTTGAAAGCCAGTACCAAACCAGTTGGGAAGTGCTACCAAGGGTTTAGCTCCTACAGCCAATGATTGAATTAACTTATTTGAACTTTCAATCCCTTTTTTTACAGACAGTGTAGTTTTTTCTTTACCCTCTGTAGTTTTACTAACTTTTTCAGAAAGTTTGTTTATTTGAATATTCCCTAATGACCCAGAGTTTTCTCTTATTCCATATATATCATCATCTATAATGGTCATTAGGACATCAGCAGTCTTATTATTTTTTTCATCTATTATTGGAACACCATCTTCAAATATAATGTTTTGATTTTTGTCTACAATGATTCTTCCTTTAGCTTTTTCTACAGAATGTAATGTAAGAAGTGTACTTTCTAAGTTCTTAGAACTTTCATATTGATTAATTGCATTAATCCAAAGAGTTCCCACCTTGTTTAAGTCTGTAGAAAGTTGAGTCACCGCTCTATCAGTGATGGTAAAATACTTAGGAATTTCTCTTTTCACCTCACGTGTTTCTTCATCAAGTTGAGAAAAGTTAATCTTTTCTTCCTCTCTCATTGTCCACATGTCTGCAAAGAAATCTTTAGTTTCTTTCAATAGCTCACCTGTATTTGAGAACTTTTGAAGATAGGTTGCTTCCATTAATGGAAAGAATGATAATCCTTTTCTTTGCAGATATCCCATGTCTTTAGCATGTTGATTAATATTTGTAAAGAAGTTCCACATTTTAAGAGCAGCTTCACTTCTAGCCATTTCTTTATATTCTTTAGATAGATGTTTCTCATCATCCATCATTTCTATAAACAAACGATTAAATTGATAGGATCTATATCCATTAAACGTTGGTCTGTTTATATCAATAGAGTCTTTTAGTTTAGTAAGTTTATATTCTCTCTCCACTGCATCTTGTGCTGGGTCTGATGAAAAGGTTACGTCCTCAAGTTCCTTCTCTGAGTTTTCTATAAGTTCTTGTGCTCGTTTATTAAACTCAGCAACATCCATATTATCAAGGAAAAACTGTTTATCTTTCTCTTCTTCAGCCTTAGTTTTTTCTTTCCAAAAATCAGCATCTATCTTTTTAATAAGAGATAGCGTACTGTTACTAACATTACCAATCATTTGGAATGCTGTTTTACCAGAAGCAGAAGCCTCTCTTTCCAAAGGAATTAAGAGCTTACTAAATTCATCAATCATTGCACTTGTCTTCTGTTGCACAGCACTATTAGCTACTGTTATAAGTTTTGTAGCAAGATTGACAATTCTTGATGCTAAACTACCTGCCTCTGTAACCATTTTACTAAATGTACCAATTTCAATTTCTGCAGGAAGACCTATTTTCTTTGTTGTAACATCTTCTTTAATAGCTTTCCATATAGCAAATTCTTTTTGAATCTGTTTAATTGGATCTAGCATTCTTTTTGTAGCATTTGATAAGTCTTCAAGAAGATCAAGTGTTTTTTTGCCTTCTTCTGTTAGTCCTTGTTTAGGAAAATGAGAAAGAAATATATTATCTAAGTCTGAATATTTCTTAGCACTAACTTCAATTTGTAAAAGATCTTTTAGTTTATTATCAATTTCTTGTTCAGATAATGTAGAATAATCAATTCCAGTTAAAGAATCAATTGTCTTTTTAGCATTATTTAGAAAAGTTTTACCTACACTATATAAAGGTTCAAAGTTAAGTTGTAAATGCAACATGCGTATTGCATCAGATAGTTGGTTAAGCTGTATCTCTTTAACAGGCTTTTCCTTTTCAGGAACATACTTTTCCCAAAGTTTTTCATATTCATACGTCAAAGACTTTATCAATTTATCCACCTTTGGATTTCCTGTAGATTCAGAAGGTGTAGGAACAGGAAGCAAGTACATGTTTGTTTCTTGCATAACATCAAGCTTTCCTATTTCTATTGATGACATTTGTAAACCACTAGTTTTTTCTCCAGGTATTACATTTGAATAATTCGATTGGAAGGGCACCATTCTGGTTTTTCTCAATTGGTCACGTGTTACACCATATGAATACATGATTTTTGAATACTGCCCCATTTGAGGAACCCACTCCTTCTTTTTATACCAAGGAACATCATGTTCTTTACTTGTATCAATGTTCATGAATTTCCAGTCAAGAACATCAACCTTAGCGTCCTTTGTACCATCTGATTTAGTGAATGGTTCTATTGCTATGAAGTCCATTTTAGAAGCAAGCATTCCTTTCTCCTTAGTGTTTACCACTTTTTTCTCAAGAAGAAATCTTGTTCCTTCTTTATATGATCCTATCAGCTCCTTGGCAAAATTCCTAAGGTGTTCCTTCACTTCGGGATTAAGCGAAGAATCAACAGGTTCTTCTAAAGGAACCGCAAGAGCATATCCATCTTTATCTATAAGATTGTTCTTAATGTAATTTTCAAGATAGTCATGACCTTCTGTACCCCAATCTCTTTTTTGCTCGTCTATAGCTTTTTGTTCTGGAGTTCTTTCAGGCATCTTCTGACTTTCCTTAACTAATTCAGTTACACTTTTAGCAACTTCCTTACCGTCATATTTATAATGCCTTTTCTTATCAGCTGTAGCAAGAACTAGAATTGTCTTGCTATCAACATCTAAAATCTTATCATATATTTTATCAACAGCTTCGTTTGGTTCTATTTGAAGGAATATACCTCCCTCTTTAATATCTGCTATAGTTCCACCTATCTCACCAGCCATAATCTGTTTAGCAGCTTGATCAAAAAGATCCACCTTACTCTTACCAAATAATGACCTAATGCCAGATTTGATAGATTCCCACCAACCCTGAATAAGGCTGACTGTTTCCTTCTTCATAAGCTCAGGAAACTCTGTAGACCCCTCATTCCTATTAATAATGTATTCAGCTATAAGCTTATCTACAGCCTCCTTTTTAATCTTACGAATGTCAGGTTTACCATTAGAAAGCTGGTAGTTTTTATTATCTTTATATGCCTCTAAGGTTTGATTGTATATCTTATATTTACCAATTTGGGAAATCATTCCTGTAACTAGCTCTGGATTAGTTTGTTCCAGAATAGCTGTAGCTACGTGCACCATTTCTTCTGTAAGAGCTACGTTCTCTTTTCCTGAAGAAATAGCAATCACTCCCTTGACAAGATCAGCCAAACCATTTACATCTTTAGTTGTTACATCTGGATTACCTTTAGCATAATCTACTAAATCTTGGAACACCACACCCATATCTTTAGCAACTTGCTTCACCTTATTTAAGGTTTCTGTAGAAGCTTTAGATGTAGACATTTCTTCTAATTGAAAATCCAAGTCTATTTTTTTTCCACCAAACACATTTCTATATTCCTCAATATTAAAGGTTTTGCCTGTTTTTACAAACCCATCTTCCAACAGTCTTGTAAGAGGAATATTGAATATTGGATCAATTCCACCTAATGTAACAGTTGCTTCACCTACAGGATCAAGATTGTATACAGGAATACTATCAAGAGCATTTAGTCTCTCAACAGCAGAATCGTCACCATCCTCATAAATTGCTAATTGTGCCTCTCCTTTAACTAGTTGAGAACCAGTTATATTAGCATCATGAACCATATATTCTATACCACCATATTCAATAATCTCACCTTCTTGAGGAATATATTTTTCAATAAATTCCTGTTCTAGCATCTGCTGATTGTTATATGTTATTAAGCAACTCATTAGCTATTACATTTTTTGTCTATAGTATTATTTTCCTTCAAAGCATTAACTACATCTTTATTACTTACAGCTTTAGGAGCTTCTTGTATAGGAGCAGGAGCTTGTTGAAAACCGCCTTTAAAGATCTTTTCAATAACCTTATCTTCCACTTCACCACTAAACTTAGTAGGAGTGTCAATTAGTGTACCAGGAGTTCTCACCATTCTAGTTCCTTCTTTAACAATAATCATTCCATTATCTATTTCAGACGGTCTTATTTCTGTGTAAAACTCATTAGCTCTGAATCCATCACCCCAAGCATTGATTGCTTTGTATAGATAGCTCTTATAAACCTTACCGTTGTATTCAGATGTTTGAACCAATGGCTTACCATCTGCCCCATACACCTTCTTAAATAGTCCTTTGTTGATATATGAATAGTCAGCCTTCTTTCTAAGTTCCCTATTACCGCCCTTACCAGTGTAAGTGTCCCAACTATACGTAATGAAGTCAGAAGCTGCTTCCCTTGATAATGTTGCCATTTTAATTATTCTTGGAATTTCACCTCTATTTACAGCATTTTCAATGTTCTTATTCATGAACATTAGCTCAATTGCATACATAGGTTTCTTTGTCTTCTTACTGTATATCAACTTAGCCCTTTTAGAAGGAATAGTGTTAGAGTCATTCCAGTTGTTTCTTTCAAAAACATTAAGATCGTAAAACTGTCTCAAGTTAGGCATTTTATCTAATACAAACAAAGCATTGTTGTATATTTCTTTAAAATCTTCATAAGGAAGAAGTGTTGTAAATGCTATTTTTGAATTAGACAAACCAGACTGAAGCACCGCCAAATCAACAATCTTTTGATATAGAGCCTTGTTTTCACCAAGACCATTCTTTAGTTCATTGAATGCATATATAATCTGATTCTGATCATAAGCTTTATTGCTTTTTCCAGCCAGATAAAGATTGTTAGGAGTGTTTTGTTTTGAGCTTCCTGATTCTTGCCTAATAGATTGGATTATATAATTCTTATTAAGAGGATGATTTTCATCAGCTTTTACAGTTTCTACAAATCTCATAATCTCTTCTGCTGCACTTTCTTTAGTTGAATCACCAAGAAGAATGTCCTTAAGTTTGGTGTTTAATTTATTGTCTGGATCAGTTTGTACAGCCCAGTCAAACAAATCATTCACTGCTTTATTAGCTATCTTTACAAAATCTCTATCATTAAGATGGGTGTATTTAGAAAGCACAGCCTCCATCACCTCTCTTACAGATATTGTTCCTGGATCATCTGACGTTCTATCAGAGATTAGAATTGTAGACATAGCATCTCTTACACTACCCATCATTTCTTTCAAATGACCTACAAAAGATTTCTCAAGAATATCGTCTACAGATGAGATGATTGTTCCACGAGCTCTCTTAAGTTGTAGCATTTTCTTAAATACCAAGAAAGGATCGTTTATTGTAGCTGTGTCAAAGTTTGATCCTTGTTGAACAAGGAACAAGTGCTCAGCCATTTTAGCATATTTAAGGAACTCATCAAGGATGTATTGTTGTTGAGACCTCTGTACATCATTAAGTTTTTCCTTATTACCGATCATATCTTTTAGATCACCTTCTGAAGGAATTCCTTCAATAACCGATTTAGTGGCTGGTGCGTATTCATCTTTTGTAGCAGTAACAAAGTCTTCTATAAACAACCATGAATATCCTGCATTTTCTACAGTGGCTAGATAGTCACGAACAATTGGTTGGTTCATGAAATAAGATACAGTTTTAATGGGTACACCTATTTTAATAAGGAACAACCATGTAGATGCTGTATTTGGTTTAGCACCAAGTTTCATAATCCAAGGACCTTTTGCAATATCCACATATCCATCAATGAACATTCCTATGATGTCAGATATATACTTACCTGCTTTATTCTTCACCATGGATAGTGCTGGCATATTTCCCTTACCCTCTATATTAAGAGTGTTAAACTCTTTAAAGTTAACTACACCATTGTTTACCTTTAACCAATGCTTATCTGTATCAGAAAGACCATCTGTTTTAGAATAATCTACATATCCAGCAAACCTTTGGAATTGAGCATGAGCAGTTTGACTTGTAGCAGCTATACCAATTGCATCTTTCCCAGATACAAAAGCATGTCTTAGCTCACTCATAAACTCTCTATCAAGCATATTGATTGGTGATGAATAGTCAAGTTGATCTTCACCAAGTAGGTCAACAATCTCGTTTGAAAGATCTTGAAGGTCTTTAGCTGAGTTTGGTATTGTAAGTCTTTCAAAGTTAAGCTCATGAGAAACAAGGTTTTGCATTGATTCTATATAAGCATTCTCAAGAGACTTTTTATAAAGGATGTTGACAACAGCCTCTTTTCTTTTCTCACTTGTGTTTGCTAAAATAAACTCCCTTGTAACATCTTCATCAAATCTACCACCCATTAAATTAAATATAATCTTACCAGTTTCTGAGTCTAAAATAGCAGAACGCTCTTCCTCAATAATCCTATCAAGCTCCCTAGCTTTTTCAGGATTAAGCTTATTAAGATCTTCAGGAGAAACAAATTCACCTTCATCAAACATCTTTCTAAACTTAGCTTTACCCTCTTCTCCATATCCAAAGAATGGAACATATTTAGGTTTGCCATCTTTACCAAAATAAACATTTTTGAAATAGATAGATAGTTTATCTATGTCAAAGTCAGATCCTGCTTTCTTAACAAGTGCTGAAGGAACCACTACAGAATCACCAAATTCTCTAGGGAGAAACTTAGCAATTCTAAATGCATCTGTAGAGTTTTGTTTCTGGTTAGGTGTACGGAAAGCAATACCCTGAAGAATCTTCTTACCCTCATCTGTACCATTCAGGTAGTCAAGAAGCTCATCATCAGACATATTTTTTGTGGTTTCATTATCGAACCACCTGCTCACCATGATTTCACAAACACGCTCACCATCCTTATTTTCATAAAACTTAAGGAGTTTTGATTTAAATACCTTCTTGCCCTTAATCATTTCCATCTCAACTCTATTTTCTTCAAGTAGAGCAGAAGTTATTTGCACCTTAAATCCACCACTTATCTTAGGTCTAAATATATTATTGTCAGCAATTGAATACAATATATTCTTTATTTGTTTATATGAAGGAGTTGCTTCAAGAACAACATCTCCATTTTTAAATCCAGCAAAAGCATCAGAGATGTTAGAGTTAACTTCTCTTCTAAACACTTCACTCTTAAGTGTATTGACCATTCTGTCAACATCACTTAGTACAAATGCTTTTTCAATCTTAGTAACACCATCTACTGTAACTTCTTTTTGAGTTTCAGTTATGCCCAACTTTGTAAGAAGTGTTTTAAATCCTTCATCCATCCTAGCTTCAAGAAGTTTTTGGTTATTAACAACCTCTTTATAGATTGGAGACTTTAATTTTTCTTCTTCAGATAACTTAATCCACTTTACAAAACGAGCATTAATGTCTGGTCCTGGTTCAAAGTCTATAGGTACACCAGCTTCCATGAAATCTAATGTAACAAGCTTAGTCACCTGAGATCCTTGAGTCACTCTAGGATCATCCTTAGAAGGAACATCGGACTGCAAACCAATTATCTCAAATGGAATATTATTAATTTCATTAAATGGTGAGTCATTAAACTCTCCACCATCTTTATAAAGAGGAGTGGTTTTTCCAGCACCCACCTTTCTTCCTGATGCATATACAGCATAATCCACATCTTCTTTCTGCATCTTGTTGTAAAACTTGATAGCATTAGAGTTTGGATTTATTTCATGTAATATGCGGAAAGATAAAGGAACAAGTGCAAACTTATCAACAACAACATCGTTGAATGTTTCACCATCATCTTTACTACCAGTTACAATAGGCTTAAGATCTGTATAAGCACTTTTTACACCTGGGTTCTTCCCTGAATAATAAATCTTTCCTTTATCAGTTTCTTTTCTTTCAATTTCAAATTTCTTTTCTTCTGGAGTAAGATCAAGTCCTTTTACTACTTTTTCATACGCTACATCATAACGATATTGACGTTCTTCATTATCATTCCAGTTGCCATTTCTTTGTCTAAAGTTACGATTAGCCTTGTTTATAATATAACCACCACCATCAGTTTCTTCAAATGGATCATATCCTTCTAAATCTTCTGCACTAAACACATCATCTATTGCAGTTGACTTAAAATAGCCCCTGCCCATATCTGTATATCCTACATCACCCTTTTCATATCCCCTGTTCAACACCTCATTCATTACATCATTTATCTCTTGGGAACTCATCAAGTCTTGTCTTGGAGACTGGAAGCTCTTTGTACGCTTAAGCTCATCTTTATATTGATAAGGATCAGAGTACATAAGTTTATGAAGTTCAATGTTTGCAATCATATAGTTTACAGTCATTGTCCTCATATCCAAACTAAGACTTTCCTTGCTTATATTCTCACCAAGATTAAGATTTTCTGCTTTAATTCCTTCTTCTCCATAAGTTATAATTCCGTATTTCTCAAGGTTTCTTCTTGTCTTAACTGCTTTATCCTCAATGATTTTCTTTACAGCATTGTTAATTTTTGATTCATTCTCATTGTAAATTTGCTCAGGGGACTTCTGTAGATTCTCATCTGTAGTGATCTCTGAATGCAATTCTTCTCCAAGAATTCCTCTAAAGAAACGAAGGTCAGTAGTTTTTCTTGGTGTTTTACCTGCTGCAATTTCTTCTTTTGTAAGTTCAATTGTTACAATATCTCTTCTTTCTTTGGCAAGTTTCACCTCAGAAATGAAATAGTTTTTAAATATTTCATTTACATCAGCATAACCATTCTGCATCATTGACCTTGAAATGTGATTACCAATTTTAATCATCCACTCAATAGAAGCATCTCCAGGAACAAGATTCATATACCAGCCCTGTAAGTTTAGATTTAGCTCAAGCAGTTTGCGTTCTTTCTCTGTCACTTTAGAAGAATCTTTCTTCTTACCAAGAACCTCATTAATCAATCCTTCAGCAATACCCACAGTTAAGAAATCATTTGTTTCAGACCTACGTTTACCTGTGGTGGCATTATAAATTGCTTTTAATACAACACTACTATCTTTAGTAAACACGTCTGTAACAAGATGTTTATAAACTGTAGATGATAAGTCATCAAGTTTCTTACTACGAGAAATGGCATTAAATAAGTTACTAAATGGATTAGATCCAATAAAGGTTTGAGTTGGTTCACCATTTAAATTAAAATAGGTGCTTTCAAAATCAGGGTTTGTTAAAATAGATTTAATAACACCAAGTTCTAACAAACGACCATCCATATTCAATGTTCTTTTGTTGAATTCAGCAATCCCTTTATATTTAGAAAAACCATCTCTTAAACCATTGACGGCATCAATAAATACTGCTCTTTGAGCATCTTTACCTTTAAGCTTTTTACTTAGCTCATCTGCAGAAAACTCTATACCAATTCCTTTAAGGAATCCAACATATGTTCTAAGATCTGTTGGATCAAGTGGATAATCTAATGCTGCTCTTGTAGAACTATATGTTTTTGTAGCATCATCATAAACAATATAAGGTGTTCCAGATTTAATTTTTCTAAGAACATCACTAAAGAATTCTTGCCTAGCTTGTTTTGAATCGCTTGATAGATTAGAATCTCCAATTACAATTTCACCTGAAGGAACAAAGAACACTGTTTTTACATCAGCATTCTGACCTTTCATTGATTTCCAAAATGCACTCAGTAATTGAATGTTATGTTGGCTTTTAAGATTTTTGTAATTAACCTTGTCCTTTACAGATTTACCTTTTGTAATACGTAGATATATAGATTCGTAGTTAGGATCATTTATTGCTAACTGCTGAAGCTTATTAAGCATATCATCTATACTCAATGCATCATATAGTTTATTCTTTAATGTGATGAACACCCTATCCATAGGAATGAGCGTAGCTCCACCAATTGCAGAACGAACAATCTTAGTTTCCCCATTCACTTGTTTTGTATAAGGGAGAGTGGCAAATAATAACTTAATAGCACTATTAGACTTTTTGAATGCATCTATTTTTCTTGCATCTTGATAGTCACTTCTACCTGTATTATTTTCATCAGTTAATACACTTTGATCATTCTCATCAAATGTAACTGAGTAAGTCTTTAGATATTCTTCATGTGTTTCAACAATAGCATCCCAATCATCAATGATTGCCTTTTGAAGATTCTTTAGATTGGATATCTTAACTCCTGCTTGTTCAGGTGTAATCAATCCATCCTTACGATCTTTAGCATATTGTGTAGCTTTCCAACGAAGAAGTCCTGATTCATTGCTTATTAGTTCTTCCTTCAGGCGTGCGTATAGATTCTTTTTATTAAGAGAAGGAACGTTAAGTAAACTATCATCTGTTACAACAAGGTCACGAAGTGTGCTGTAAGTCATTTGTTGCATAATCTCATGCACCTGTACAGAAGGTATGCTTGCTATTCTAAACTCACTCTTGTCTGTACCAACAGCATCCTCTATATCCATTATGCCCATTTTAGCATAAGCTAAGTTAGCCTCGTATGGAACATAATCTCTATAATAACCATTACCAATATTGTTAAACAAATTGGCCGTATTCTCTTGAGCTTTTTCTCCAGTGAAGAATGCTTTAATTGCATTATACACTTCTGCAAACATTCTCTGTATAAAGTTTTTACCAGACGTTGGTTTTGCAGGAAGTGTACCAAACATCACATAGTCTCTAAACTCTTCAGCAAGCTTTTCTTTTATATTGGCATTTGTTGCTTTTGAATATTCTGTAACCTTTCCTGTAAATGGATCTTCATAAGATCCTTTTCTTTGTTTAAACTCATCAAGCACAGCTCTCTGTTCTTCAGGAGAAGTCATCATCTTCCACACTGCTTCAAACACTTCATGATATGCTGTACCAACTTCTGCCATCTCAGTTACATAAACAGCACCATTGTGAAGCATACCCCAAGCTTGTCTGCCATTGGTAGCCTGAATCATATTCTTAACTCTGTAGAAAGGAATATTAGGAAGGTTAGCTTTAATAAACGCTTCTACCTTTTGCCAATCTTCAGGAGTGAATCTCTTTGCTTCTTTAGCAAGTTGAAGTCTGTAAGGCTTATCGTCTTGAGCATCCATTTGTGTGTCCTCCCAACTAGTATCATCTTGTGCTGTAGGAGCATCGAGTGGAGGAGCTTGAGGAATATTCATTTCTTGAGCAACAGGAATTGCCTTATTTACAATAGATGTTACAATTATACTTTGTGCTTGTTCAGGAGTTTTGTTCTTAGCTTCAGCAAGACTTTTAACCACATCTTCATTCATTACAAAATCCAAAGCCCCTTTATCAATAAGTTCTTGTATAACATCTGGAGTGAGAACAAATGCATCACCTTCTCTATTAATGATGTCAGCTAACACCTTAACATCTAACTTATATGTAACATTTCCAAATGTGAGAACAGGGAAATTATTATCAGTTTTACCATCAAGCTTTAGTGTTCCTGTAGGAGCTGTTTTAGTAGGTTCTATACCAGAAACAGCTGTTGTAACAGGTTCTGTTCTAGCTATTCCTTGCACTTGTGCAATAGGTGTAACATTAGGTTGTAAAACAGCAGCTTTAGGAGCTACCACTGGAACAGGCTGAGGAATTACATAATTATCAGGAGTGCTACCAATAGTAAAATATACACCCTTCCTATTAACTTGTCCTTCTGTAATTGGTTTGATTCTTGTTGTAAGAGGTATTTCGTTTCCTGTTCTTCCTTTAGAAGAGAGTAGGTAGGTTTGGTAGTTGTCCCATCTTCTTGTTACAGGATCACCGTTTTTATCAAGATCTATTATCTCAAAGAACGGTTCATTTAAACTTGTTTTATTAACTACTGTAGCACTTGTATTATGATAGAGATTTTCAAGAAGGGTGATAATGTCCCCTTTATTGTTTTCAATATCTGTTGGAGTGAATGTTACAGAGAATGGGTCTTCCTTTCCAGATATATAGAGTTTGGTAATGGGACCATTTTCATCATAAACTTCCTCAAACCATACATTGTTATAACCAGCTTTCTTTCTTTCGTTTGTTTGGAAGTCTTTTGCAATACCCCAATAGATAGTTGATCTCAACCATGAGAATAAAGGATCTGATTTAACCATGTCTGATTCATCACGAGCATTTATTGCAAGTTGGTGAATCACTTTATATATAGTGTCAGCTTTACTTTTTGTAAGTTTTGTATTAAATAGTTTAATAAGTCCACCAGGAACTTTCATAAACACTCTTCCAAGAGGAGTTTTAAATGCTACAGATCCATCATCACTAGATATGGTTTCGTTTGTTGTAGCCACTGTAATCACCCTATCATCTTCTAAAGATATTCCTTTAAGAAGTCCTGCATCTTCTACAGCAATTCTTGCTTTGTAGTCTGGCTGATCTTTACCATACTCATCTTTATACATTACATATTCAGGAATACCAAAAGAAGCATCTATTGACTGAGGTTCTCCAAGTGTGGTTTGTGCAAGTTGTGAATTTCTCCAGGCAACATATTGATCAGTGAGAGCTTTTATAATAGGCTTTCTTTCCTCAGATTCAGCATCTCTAAACATTGATTCTTTCTTGCCATTATATGTGGCTTCAAGTCTATTATTGCCTTTCGCATCTTTTTTCTCTTGAGGAAAAACTTGGAATATTGCAGAATCAATAAGTTCATTACCAGCAATACCTTGAGGAATAGGTTTACCATCTACATCCACAAGAGTGGTTGTACCATCACCATTATCTTGAACCATCACAAGAGCTATCACTCCATCAGGACTAGCAAGCTTACCATCACCAGTGAGGTGTGCAATAAGCCCAGGAATACCAGCTGCTTCTTCTGTCTTGCTTGTAACAATTATTCCACGAATATCTTCTCTATTCTCAAGAGTGTGGAAATTGTTTCCAAATTGGTTAGACCTTATTTGATGTGGATAACCCTGTTCAGCAGTCACTGTACTAAGAACCACATTAAGATCATCCTTTTTACTGGCAGCTTCATATTTTCCCTCATCAACATTGTTCTGAGTTTCATTAGCCATTGTTCCAAGGAAACGTTTAAGGAAAGATTCTCTCCTAACCATTGCTTTTTCCTCAGCTTGCTGCTTTTCATACTTAGTAAGTGTAGCCTTAAATGCATTTAGTATCTTTTCTTTTGCATTTTGCTCCTTGTCAAGTTCATTAAGTTTCTTATAAAGATCCTTAACGCTATCATTAACATCATTTATAAACTTCTCATTTATGGATATTTCTTTTTTGGTATCCTCTATGAGAGCAAAATCTGCCACATATTCTTTAAGACCTTTAACATCTTCAAATGTTGGATTGGTTTTTATTCTCTCAAAGCTATCTTTTATATAATCAGGATAGTCTTTATTAAACTTCTGGAAGGCAGACTTAAGAAGTTCTGCAAAGTCTTTAATTGCCTTCTCTGCACTTTTAATAAGATCATTCATTTGATTAATCTCATCTCCAGTGGCTTTAGAAAGTTCTTCAATACCCCTCACTTGGTCTTTCAACTCGTCAACCATATCCCTGAAACTTTCAGGAAGTTCTCTGATGTTATCTACAAAGTCTTCAAAATAAGAAAGATTGAACTCTAGTTCATCTTTAACATCTTCAAGTTCTTGTATTTCTTGTTCAAGATTATTCTTAAGGCTTGTTAGTTTACTAAGACCCCTCATGGATCTACTAAGAACTTTATTAAAGTTTGTAACTATTGATACATTACTATATTTATCTTTAACTCTAAACTCCTTAAGTTCATTTATTTCCTCAGTGATTTTTGCAAGCTGCTCTCTCTTAGAAGTGATTTTAGTATTTACACGCTCAAGTCTTTTATTTGTGTCATCACTAATCTCTTTTATAACTGCTCTTCTTGCTGCAACCTTTTGGTCATAACTCACCTGTGTTTTTGCAACTTCTTCAGGTGACATAAACTCTTCTCTTGCTTTCTTTTGATCAGCAGTTTCAGCAACAAGTGTGCCCACTTTTTTTATTCTTCCTTCTTTGAATTTTCCTTGAGCAACAAAATGACTATTGTCTACTTCTTTTCTTTTAATTTCACCTTTGTAATCCTTGTATACAAAGAATAGTTTACCATCTTCATACTCAAGTCTACCTTTTCTTTTTTTATCTTTACTAACTTCACCAAAGTTGTATTCATATACATCATTGATGTGATTCATATAGTAGTTAACAGTTTTGTCAGTGAGTGCATAACTCACCTTTCCTAACTTATAATCAAGAAGGACATCTTTTGATACATCTTTAATATCACCACTACTGGTCTTTATTTTAATAGTGCCATCTGGATTTTCTGCAATAATAGTGAGTCTTGGAAAACGTAACACCTCATTACCTTTAGCATCATACTCAGTCACTTTACCAAGGAAATATTCTGTGCCTATTTCAATTTCCCTTTCACCAGCTTTTGTCTTAACTGCAACTGTTGTTTTTACTTTGTCTTGGGCTCTAGCTTCAGCTTCAGCAACTTGCCTTTCTTCTTCCTCTGTAGTCACCTTTGTTGTAGCTTCTTGAGGAGCTTTTTTTATCTCATTGTATTCATCTATAAACTTCCTTCTAGAAATAGATGACTTAGCTAAATCTATTAATGCTATCTGAAGATCTTGAATTTGGTCATCATTTAATGGATTAACCTTATCATTTTTTAAAGCATTGATTTTTTCAGCAGCTTTATTAAATTCTTCATCACTATCTCCTAACACATCTTCCACTACGTCAGATGCAACAATTCCTACACTATTTAATTTGTCTGAAAGCTGAGGAATCCTATTATCATAATCTGCCACCTTTGTAGCAGCATATATCATTTTATTCATAACCTCTTCGTTATAGACAGGAGTTTTACCATCTGGTAACACCCTATTGCCATAACGTAATGTAAGAGATTGATATAGTGATTTTACATTTTCTGCTGTAGACTCTAGTCCAGAAAGTCTTTCTAGATAAGCTTGTCTTGTATCTCCTGGAAGAGCTTTTCCTTCTGCTAGAAGTTGGGCAAATCCTTCATCTGTAGATGCAAGAGTTCTATATTCATCTATATCATTTTGGACAAGATCCATTCTACCATACTTAATACGTGGTGTTAGGTAGTTAATTATGTAATCAGTTTCTTTATCCTTACTTCCAAACGTATCTCCTATTGATAATTTCTTTTCTCTTTCTTCTTGTAGAACAACTCCTCTACTAACAGAGTCACGTGTTTCTTTTGTAAAATTAGAAATCTGTGAGTTGTTAAATTCTTGAACAGCTTTAGCTGTATTTTTTTCTAACTCCACTCCTTCCTTATACTTACCCCTTCCTTGCATTATTGCACCAGAGAGTCCTCCAATTAGGACATTCTCCATACCTTCTGTTGTTCCTACTGTATCAGCAATGGCAGAGGTTAAGCTGTCTAGAAATGAAGCATCATCACCTTTAGATTTCTTATTATAATATTCATCGGTGGCTTTACCTATTGCAAACTGAGCACCTTCTTCAAATGCTTCTGATGCAGAGAACGTATAGGGTCTTATTTTATTAATTGCAGAAAATACCTTTCCGTATTTTGCAGGAGTTTGTATATATTTACCAGCTACATCTTTAGTTACATCACCAATTTCTTTAACTGTTTGACCAAGTATCCCCTTTTCAAGTTTAGTTGAAGAAGCTAATATTTTTGGAAATTGAATATAGTTTGTAAATGTAAGAAGTCCAACATTCCCTAGAAAGGATGCGTTACCAACACTATCTGCAGAAGCATTAATTCTAGCTAGATCTTCTCCTGTAGGAGCAAGTCCTCCATTAGCATCTTTATATTCTTCTATTTGTCTATCTCTAAATGAGTTTAGATTTTGGTAAGCTTCAAACCCAGCTTCACCAGTTGTAGCAAGTCCAGCAACAAGAAGTCTTTGTCCTGTATTTAAACTATTATATGTCCCTAAAAATTTATCAGAAAGACTTTTCACCTTTCCGTAAGTTTCAGCCGCTTTACCAGAAGCAAGAATAGCTTCTTCTGTAGCAGCTAATGTTTCTGCAGCTTTACCTACAGAAAACAATTTTGCCATTTTAGGAAGAGAGCTAAGTGCTTTTAATCCTGCAGCATATCCATATCCAGAAAGTGCAGCACCTGCTGCAAATCCCATGTTCTTTATGATACCATCCCAGAAGAAGTTAGCTGTAAATAGTTTATCTGGTGAATACCATTCAGCATTCTTTTCTTTTTGTGTATAGTAGTTTGGTAAAGAGTTTTCTAACTCTTTATTAAATCTATCAAGATTTCTATTAAAATCATTATCATAAAAAGACGCAGCTCTACCATCAGCAAAAGATTGGAATATGCCATTTGCAAGTCCTACAGTTGATTGTAATAATGTAGTTCCTGTTAAAGACAATCCTTTACCAAGACTATTAACCATCTTAGATCCCCAAGTTTGACCTTGAGCATATATTTCCTCCATATCCTCGCCTGGGAATATCTTTGGAAATCTACCAGTTCCAGGAAGTATTGTTGCTGGTAATTCAGTGAACGTATCTGTAGGGGGTTTTCCTATTGATGAGAGTCTTTTTTCCATTAATGCATATGCATCTATCTCACGATCACTTGTTGGAATAGTACCACTGCTTCCAGAATAGTCAGGAACTATTGGAGCCATGTAACCTTTCTGATTTACTGGTTTAATTTCTTCTGGCATGTTATTATTTTCTCTGTAATGCTAATAATGAATTTATAAAGATATCATCAACCATCATTGGGAAGTTCTCAGTTTCATCCTTTGTAAATCCTTGAAAATTAGAATTTGGATTATACTGTACAAGATCCCAATCATTTCCTATCTTAACGTATAGTTTAGGGAAATATCTTCCTCTAGCTCCTGGAGCAAAGTCTGCAGACACCTTAAATCTATTTGTATTTGGAAAGTCATCAACTTTTAAATATGCTGTAGAATAAGCATCTTTATCCATGTAACTATATGTTGAATTTGTGCTTCCTGTTCCAAATGCATTTATGTTAGAATTAACATCATCAACAGAAACCATAGGAGCATTTCTTCCTGTTAGGTATTTAAATTGATTCTCTGTAATTGATTTTGTTACAATATCACCTGTAGGTTTAGTAACTTGTAATGTATATGCATTTTTATCATATCTACTAACTGCTGGGTTTACGTTAACTTGAAACTGTGATTTCTCATCAGTGGCAAGAGCTGCAATTTCTTTATATGATTCATCTATTCCGTCATAATCACTTGCTACACTAGCTAGTTTTGCAGATAGATTTCTTGCTTGGTCAGGTTTGTCTTTATATAATACATATCCTTTAGGAACACTAACATCGCTTACGCTTTTGAAGTATTGCTCTTTTAATTCAACAGTTCTTTTATAATCTTCATTATCTACAAGATCCATCATCTTTGCATTGCGTGCTCCAAATACATCCTCAATTCCTAAATTGGGACTTGGACCCATTGCTAATTTTCTAGCAATTGCATTAGTCTTTCCTGCTCCAAACTTAGCTACTAAATCTTTACGAGCACTATCTGCTTCATCTTTTGTAGCCCTTGATGTAAATATTCTATCTAGTGCTCCACCGCTAGCTTTTTCAGCAAGAGCAAATTTATAAAGATCTTGTTTTGAAAGAGTTACATTTTCTTCAACAAATCCAGAAGGAGTTCCCCCATCCATTTTTGTTGAGTATCTTACTTTTAAACTAATAGGTTCAACCTTAGCTTTACTCAAATCAAAAGGTTTAAATCCTTCAGCACGTGTTGCTACATATGTATCTGCATTTTTAAGTCTTGCAGCCTTATTTGCTATCACTTTTTCTAAACTAGAAATTTCTTTAAAGTCTTGCGTGTACTCATTTCCAATTAAAGAGTTGCCCGAAGAGTTAAATACATTAGATGCTTTTTTTCCTTGTAGAACAATATAGTCATTATAAGACAATCCTAACTTAGTTGCTTGATTTTTAATTGCTCTCTTCATACCATCCTCAGTATAGCTCTTTCCTGTTTTAGGATCAGTTTTACCAGAGTTTGTAGCTAACCAATGAGCAACTGCCACCTTTTCATAAAGTCCTACTTGAACATTCATATCAGCATTTAAACCATCTTCAAACTTATCTGTAAAGTATGTTCTACGCTCTTCATCTGAAATAGCTAAATCTCTTCCTGCACCAGCGATTGACGTTGCTCCTGTAGGGTTTCCTTTTTCATCTACAATTCCTGCTTTAAATAACTCTAGCCACTTATCTTGAGACATTTTAGCAGCATCATATATTTGTTTATACTCAAACTCTTTCCACAATCTAGCTTCAGTGTTTTTAGATATCTTTAGTCTCTCCTTATCCATTAGTATTTCTACAGCAGGATTCTTTGTATATTTTGTGTAAGTTTCTTTTTCTGAGAGAGAATCTGCAACACTATCAATAAAGTTATTTGTGTAAATACTACTTCTAATACTATCAGGATCAGCAGATTTTAATTGATCTACACTTTGTCTTTTTTTAATAACACTCTCATCTAACATAACTAATCTGTCTTCTAACTGAGAAAGGGCATCTTTAGCCTCTTTTGTGGTAGATTCATTAGCAGGTAAAGATTTGATTTCTAATATTTTATCATTTATCTTTTCCTTTTGAAGAATTGCATTTTTCTGATAATCATTAAATGTTTCATCAAGCATTCCTGTAAGCTGCTCGGGAGTTTTTCCCTTTAGTTCATATCTTCCATTGATACTCAATTGTTTATAATCTCCAGCATCTAACCCAGCTTGAAAGGCTTCTAACAGTTTTCCTTTATCTTTTCCTTTTAACAAGGTTTCTGCCATTACATCATTATACTGAAGTTTTCCATTCTCATATATCTGATTACCACCAGGATCAGTTTTAAACAATTGTTGAACTATAGTTGAATCTATACCTACCTCTTTACCAACATCTACAAGTTTTTTAAATACATTTCTATATGGGGTGTATTGATAATTAAATGAAGATCCTACAGTTTTATCATTTATCCAATTATCAGTGTCTTTTAAAAAAAGATCTCTATTATAAAGATTTGACCCTCCAGTTTTTTCACTGTCATCATTCATCTTCTGCATCTCTTTTCTAAGCTTGGCTGTAGAAGTTACAGCGTTTATAACTTTTTCATCCTTACCAATTTGTGTAGCCATTCCTCCTACAGAGTTAACTAATTGGAAGTTGGAGAAGTCCCCACCAGCTACAGTTTTTAATTTACTACCAAGTTGATTAAGCTTAGATTGAAGATATTGTTTATCATCATCTTTGTAAATATCAAGGCCAGCAACTTTATCTATCTCTCCTTGGATTTTCTGAACCCCCTCCTCATATTTACCCTGTTTGTACATACCAACCTTTAGCATAGCTTCTACTGGAAGCTGTGCTACATAGGGGTTAAATTGTGTTATTGCGTCTGTAAATGAAGCCATGATTAATGAGTTAGCAAATTTAATTTAAAATATTATAACAACCAAGAGTAATAACGA
>Ga0105097_10000234_pt1 | contig 24363 bp, 25 predicted proteins | sample PPLLak12cMay2015_FD_87035 | JGI IMG/M metagenome (GOLD analysis project Ga0105097, IMG submission 87035) | Freshwater sediment microbial communities from Prairie Pothole Lake near Jamestown, North Dakota, USA - PPLs Lake P7 Core (1) Depth... | ecosystem: Environmental > Aquatic > Freshwater >...
ATATAGATGGGTCTCATATATGTAATACTCGCATAAACTGACTGTAAGCGGACAGTCCCACAACATTTGGAGGAACAAAATGGCATCTGAAAAGCCCCATATGAATCTGGCTGTTATCGGACACATCGACCATGGTAAGTCTACTACCGTGGGAAGAATGATGTTTGAGACCGGTGCAGTACCTGCACACATCATTGAAGGTTACCGGAAGGAGGCTGAGTCAAAGGGAAAGGCAACCTTTGAATTCGCCTGGGTTATGGACAACCTGAAGGAAGAACGCGAACGTGGTATCACGATTGATATCGCTCACAAACGATTTGATACCCCGAAATTCTATTTCACCGTCGTGGACTGTCCGGGACACAGAGACTTTGTCAAAAACATGATCACCGGCGCTTCGCAGGCTGATGCTGCAATTCTTGTTGTAGCAGCACCGGATGGCGTAATGGAGCAGACGAAGGAACATGTATTCCTCGCCAGAACCCTCGGCATTTCCCAGATTATTATTGCCATCAACAAGATGGATGCAGTAAAATTTGATGAGAAACGTTTTAATGAAGTCAAGAAAGATCTTTCAGATCTCATCAAGATGGTCGGTTACAAACCCGAAGAGACTCTTTTCATACCGATCAGCGCACTTGGTGGCCAGAATATCAAGGTCAACAGTCCGGAAACTCCATGGTACAAGGGTCTCCCCCTCATTACTGCTCTCGATACCTTCAAGTCACCCGATAAACCAACCGACAAACCACTCCGCCTGCCAATTCAGGATGTATACAGCATCAGCGGTATCGGTACAGTGCCGGTCGGCCGTGTCGAAACTGGCATCATGAAGAAGGGAATGAAGGTTTCCTTCATGCCAGCCAATAAGGATGGAGAAATCAAATCCATCGAGATGCACCATGAAGAGATCCCGCAGGCAGTGCCAGGCGATAACGTCGGTTTCAACGTCCGCGGGATTGGAAAAGGAGATATCCGCCGCGGCGATGTCTGCGGTCCCGCAGAAGCACCCCCCACTGTTGCAGATGAATTTACTGCCCAGATCGTTGTGCTCCAGCACCCGAGCGCCCTTACCGTAGGATATACACCGGTTTTCCACTGCCACACTACCCAGACAGCGTGTACATTCGTAGAACTCAAAAAGAAACTTGACCCGCGTTCAGGGCAGACAAAAGAGGAAAACCCGACGTTCCTCAAGACCGGGGATGCCGCAATTGTTGTAATCAAACCGACAAAACCCATGGTTATCGAAACCGTAAAGGAACTCCCGCAGCTCGGAAGGTTTGCCGTCCGTGATATGGGTTCAACGATTGCTGCCGGCATGTGTATCGCTATCCAGGCAAAACAAATGAGATAATTTTTTTGTGGTGTGATCATGCAGAAAGCCAGAATTCGCCTGACAGGAACCGATTTTGATAAAGTAGAGATGGTCTGTGACAGAATCCGCGAGATTGCAGAACGCACAGGTGTAAATCTGGCCGGTCCGATACCGCTCCCGACCAAACGACTGGTTGTCCCGATCCGCAAGAGTCCGGATGGAGAAGGAACAGCCACATGGGACCGCTGGCAGATGCGTGTCCACAAACGCCTCATCGATATTGATGCGGATGAACGGGCACTCCGTCAGCTCATGCGCATCCAGGTGCCAAAAGATATCGGTATTGAAATTGTATTAGAGAGTTAAAGGTGCGGCGTGCAGCAGGCCGCTGGGTTTTCCCAGAAAATCAAACATTTTTTTACTTTTGAAAGAACGTTTTTTTTCATTCTTATTATTGCATTCCTGATTCGGTTCTGGCACCTGGATCTCAAGTTGCTTCACCATGACGAAGCGATTCATGCATGGTTTTCCTATGAACTGCTGACCAGAGGTGCATGGGCATATGACCCGAGTTATCACGGGCCGTTCCTTTATTTTGTGACCGCTGGTATGTTCTCTTTCCTGGGAGATTCGGATCTCGTCGCCCGGATACTTCCGGCACTCTTCGGGTTCCTGCTCATCCCCCTTGTATGGTGTATTCACCGGATCGGTTACATCGATAAAAAACAGACCCTGCTTGCCGCTCTTCTCCTTGCCCTTTCTCCGGATATGGTGTACTTCTCCCGGTTCCTGCGTCATGATATCTTCATGCTCTTTTTTACCTTCCTCCTCCTTGTCGCCATCCTGTATTATTTCGAATACGGCCAGACAAAATACGCAATCGTCGGTGCACTTGCGACAGCAGGTGCGCTTTCCTGCAAAGAAGAAATGCCCGTTATCCTTCTCATCTTTGCATCATTTTTTATCTTTGCGATATATCGTCGGAAATTCACGCTGCCTCGCGAATGGAAATATGATCTTATCCTCGGGGCATTCATCGTTATTGCCATCATGAGTGTCCTGTATTCGGCATTCGGTGCTCATATCGACACCCTGATTGGCCAGAATTTTACAGCAAACACCACAGGCTGGTATAAAGCGATCGAGCACTGGACCGCAATGCATAACCAGCAGCGCCTCGGGGGGCCGCTGTACTTTTATATTCCCTTATATTTTTTGTACGAACTGCCGATATTTATTCTTGCAATAGTCGGAACACTCCAGATCTTTGGCAAAGGACTTAATCCGTCACTGTTTATCAGACAACTGAAAAACCGGATCAAATACAGCGGGTCGTCTCCTGTCCCCACCGGTGAACTTGCTGCAATCAGCCTGCAGCAGCTGAAAAGCCGGGATGTTATTTCAACAAAATCTGACGAGTTCTTCCGGTTTTGTGCCTATTGGATGATTATGGTCATGGCATTTTATGCGATTGTCGGGGAAAAAGTGCCATGGCTGATCATCCCCCAGCTCCTCCCGATGTGCATTGTTGCCGTCTATAAACTAAACTGGCAGAAAATGGTATTTGCCATCATCGGATGTCTTTTCCTCGCAGCCATGACATGGCACGTGGCATTTGTTCCAGCGGATATTAACGAACCGATAGTCCAGGTACAGAATTCCGAAGATTTACGTGAAGTTATGCAGCTTATCGATGCATCCGACCATGTCGTTGTTGCATCAAAGAATTACTGGCCCCTTCCCTGGTACTACCGGGGGGAGCGCTGGAATAAGATCAAATTTTATGGGGATATTGTCGAAGAACAGACACTTACCCAGGATAATCCCGGCGTCATCATCCTCCATGACGCCGCAAGCTACCCGTCTATAGAAGGATATGATAAGAAAACCTTTAAACTGGGTTACTGGTTCTCGTATTATGACAATGAGAACAGGATGATTGAATATTACCTCCACAGGGACGGCAGGATGGGAAGTATCAATATTGATGTGTTTACTCCCCATACGGGGTCATGAAGATTCGTCATAATTTTATCAATTTTTGAGAGATTAATGCTCTATCCAATGATTCAGCGGGAGTCCGGCTGATTCCCCCTATGTGAGGTCTGGGTATTCATCGCGTTTTGACCTCAGAGTCTTAAGCATTTCATCACGAGTAAGGAAGGGTGGTCGAGGGTGGGGTGAGTCAAGAGAGGAGACAGGCACTGTCCCTTCCTTGATTACTATCTATTTTTTCAGGGTCCATGAGAATTGATTTTTTTCGTAATGGAGTTCCGGAATATGAATTCTCGTAAATAATTCGTTAACACCATGCTATTCATAGAATGATACTATTGCTTCAAAATCTCACTATGATTTTTGTCAGTGCCGGATCTGATACTGCAATAATTTTTCACGAAATCCCTTATCCAAATCTGATTTTCCCATTGCAAGCGAGTAAGATACTGAAATTCTCTGACACCTATATTTCATTTATGTCAGAAAACTTTTGGCCCGACTAGCCCCATGGCCGATCCTGTACATAGTAAAAAAAGAAAGAGAGAAGTGTTCTGTAGAATTCCTCATTATTCCTGAGGTTGCCGGTGAGGACCTCTCCCTGCCGGTACCGTAGCGTCCCAAACTATTTCCCCTCCCTTTTTCGGTCTTTGTAACATTGCAATATTTGACCTCATCCGCTCCCGTCTGGCATCGTTGAGTAATTCCAGACCGGTTCCGCATTTTTCCGAATAATGACCCCTAAAATTCGGGGGCGGTGGAAATAAGGTACAACCGGGCTCGTAGCAGGCTCCGGCGTACGAGAATTCCCCTAGGATTTTTTTACGGTGAAAACCGCCCCTCTGACGATAACATCCGGCCTGGTCTTCGGTGAGATCACCTATAAAAACAAGATTTCTACAAAGTAAAAAAAGGAGATATGGATTTCCGCGGATCAGCCGAGTTCATCCCATTGAGAGCGTTTCCGGTAGATGATGACACCAACGACAATCAGGACAACCGCGACGATACCCAGGATGATAAATAAACTTCCCCCAATATTCGGGATAGGCAGGGAAAATCCCGATGAGATCTGTTTCTGGCGTGCGAGTGCGTCTGTATAGGATTCATTTCCTTTTGAGTAGGCATCCTGCGCCTTTACACGTGCCTGTGGATACTTACCATTGGCAATATCATCGTTTGCATTCGAGAGATAGCTCACCGCAACTTCACGTTTGGCAACAATAGCCGGCAACTGATTATCATTTGCCGTGCTCGAATTGCCTTTAAACCAGCCGATAATGGCATCAACATTGCTGATGGGGACCTGTGCGGCTGCAACTTCATTTTCCGCCCACGCCTTGTCGAGAGCGCTTTCCCCGGCTTCTATCGCAGCGGTGGATTCGGTAAGATCGGTCAGCGCCCCAGCATACTCATTTGAGGGGCGGGAACGGGCTGAGTCCAGTTCCTGCCTGGCTTCGTTGTATTTTACCTCGGCCGCAGATGTGTCGATTCCGAGTGCAGCCTTTTCATCGATATGCGTCCTGTAGACCTGAAGGTCGGCATCACGTGATGCAATCACTGAAGCAACTTCCCCGGTGTTGATGACAAGCGCCGTTTTTTCGACCTGGGTACTGGTCAAGGCTTTACCATTTGAATCGTATTCTGTGATCCTGATAACGGTTTTATTGGTCGTCTGGGCAACAATAGGGGCGACGCCTTCCAGAGTGACCCGGACAGACACCTCATCGTTTGTTTTGTAATTGAGCTCGAACCCGCTTATGGTAAGGGTCCGACCTCCTATGACAGGACGTAAATTTTCAATACCATTCACGATTATGGTGTAGGTCCATCGTGGCTTTTCGAGATCGGAGAACAGCTGGAGCTCGCTATCGGAAGCGAATACCCCGGAATTTTCAATCTTGAATGACACCGTTACCGGAGTTGATGGAGTCAGGGACCCTGAAGGATCAATCGATATCGATGATACAGAAAATGCAGACACGGTCTGAGTGCACACAATAAGAAATAGTATAAGAACAGTCCATTTCATTAATCCCTTCATGGTAAACCTCATTCGAATAATGGATCTATGCCCTCTTCAAACATAGTCGATTTTTTCTCCTTGGATTTTATAACATCTTCCTTTGTTTCTTTTGCAATGTCGAGAAGTTCCTTGATTCTTGGTGCATTGCCGACAGTCGCCAGCATGACTACCGCTGCAACATACTCGCTGTTGACCGGGTAATCACCACCCCGCACCTCGACACCCGCAATGTTCTCTTCAACCCAGCTCTTTGCTTTTTCAACACCTTTACGATCCATTTCATCAGGAGGTCCTGCGAGCAGGACAAGGGCACGTTCTGCGGTGGAGTAGTCGCAGGGAAGAGTAAGCCTGCCCAGCATCGCCCTGCGCACGAGCGAAACGATTTTAGCAGTTTTATCCTCACCGAGCAGGACTTCTTCATTTGCCTCCCGTTTTTTGCCAAACTTGTCCTTCAGGCCTCTCATTATTCCGCGCTTTTTCTTTGTCTGCTTGCTCATCACTTCGCTGATTGCATATCCCACGGAAGTGATACCTCCACCTCTGAGCGTGTTGATGATTTCGCTTGAATCGACCACCATTTCGCCAACGCCCATTTTGCTTACTTCGCCGGCCCGGAAAAGCACGCCGAACCTCCGGACAACTTCGTTATTCAGGCGCTGAAATGCCCCTTTCACGCTTTCGCCTTCGTTTTTCCAGGCACTGTTGTCGAAGATAAACGTGTTGTCACACTCATTTACCAGGGTCGTCAGGCTGCGGGCTGCATTATAGGAATACAACCGCCCTTCTTCCGGTGCGGGGATAATCCCCAGTGCGTAGACCGGCTCCCGGTAAATGCGTTTAAGATGCCGTGCAAGCACCGGTGAACCACCCGATCCGGTGCCTCCCCCGAGACCTGCAACAATAACGAAAGCATCAACATCATGGGTCCCGCGGGTATCAATAGCACTGATAATACTGTCAATTTCATCTGCCGTGACTCGTGCCCCGGTTACATTATCAGTACCGACCCCATGGCCTTTGAGCATGGTCTGTCCGATGAGTATCCTGTCCTTCATCTCAATATTTTTTAAACCCATCAGGTCCGTTCGCGCTGTGTTGACGGCAATACCCCTGAAACTGGTTGTTCCGAGCTTCCTGTCCTGCTCGATAAACATATCGACAATTTTGCCGCCCGCTTGACCAAAACCTATGAAAAATACGCGCATCTGGTGACACCATCCAATGGGCTCAAAGATAATTACAAACTTCTATTCTTTTAAGTGATTTGCTGTTATAACGGTTGATTTCGACAATACAAAAACTTTCTTATAGTTTCTCCGAGGGTATAAAATTAAATTACGGTAATTATCCGGAGCCTTTTTCATTTCGCCCCGAAAATACTATAGAATACTTACCATGAGGATCGGAATAATCGGGGGAGGATTAACAGGACTCACTGCTGCCAAAAGGCTCACGCATGAGCATGAGGTCGATCTGTTCGAAAAAATGCCTTATCTCGGCGGTTGTCTTTCATCATATAATGTGAACGATTACTGGATTGAGAGGTACTATCACCATTGTTTCTCCCGTGATACTCGCCTTTTTGCGCTGATAGATGAATTAGGGCTTTCTGACAGGCTTGAATGGAGAACAGGTACTACCGGATATTTTGCTCATAACAGGATTTACCCTCTGAGCACTCCCCTGCAGATCCTCATGTATCCGGAATTATCTCTTATCGATAAAATAAAACTCGGGTTGCTCACCTTCAGGGCAAAAAAAACAGATCTTGCAACCCTTGATAACGTTCGGGCTGATCAGTATATCATAGAACATCTCGGCAAAAACGTGTATTCGTCTTTTTTCGAACCTCTTCTGAAGAGTAAGTTCGGGGATCGGAGAAAGGATGTCTCCGCTGCCTGGCTGTTCAGCCGGATTGCGATCCGCTCCGACCGGGGTATGTCCGGGGAACGCCTGGGATATATGCAGGGAGGATTTCACCATATTATTGATGCACTCGAAAGGGCTGTTGAATCAAAAGGGGGAAAGATTCAGAAACAGACAACCGTTTCTTCTGTTTCCTACAGGGACGGAGCATGGGAGATAAACGGTACCCGCTACGATGCAATTATTTCTACCATCCCTCCCCAGGAACTCGAACGGGTTGGCGGCCCGGTACTTTCCCCTGTTCCCTACCAGGGGGCAGCATGCATGACACTCGGTATTGAGCGGGATGTGACCGGAGGCATTTACTGGCTGAACATGAAAGATCCTGCTCCCTACGGGGCAGTTGTTGCCCACACAAATTTTATTCCTCCTGACCGATATGGCGAACATATCGTATACCTTGCCTCGTACTTCTCCGGCAAGGTGCCACCGAACCTCGATACAAAGATGCTTACAGATTTCTGTAACCGTTTTTCCCTGGCAAAAGACGAGATTCACTGGCACAGGATGGCAGTCGACCCCTGGGCAGGGCCGGTGTATACCACAGGATATCGCTCGCTCATCCCCGCCTATGAACACCGGGGGCTCTACATGGCAGGGATGTTCTCCCGGACAAATTATCCGGAGAGGAGCATGGAAGGATCCATACGTGCGGGGTCCGAAATAGCTGAATGCATCGGGAGGCGTTCAGGTGACTGATCCTGAGGTGACCGCGATCATACCTGTTTTCAATGACCGTCGTTCCCTGGAAACTGCCATCCCCCGATCTGTCGAAAACCTGTCCCGGATAACAGAACATTTTGAACTGATTGTCGCAGAGGACGGCAGCACTGATGGCAGTGCCAGCCTCGTACAAGAGTATCAACAGAAGGATTCGCGTGTTCGTCTTCTTCATAGTGATGAACGCCTGGGGCGCGGCAAAGCGCTTAACCGTGCAATTTCTGAATCCAGAGGCACCATTGTATGTTATTATGACGTCGATCTTGCCACTGATATGCGCCATCTTCCCGAACTGATTCGTTCTATCCGTGAAGGGGCAGATATTGCCACCGGATCACGGCTCGTTCCTGGCAGCGACATTGTTCGAACCGGTGGTCGTGAGATAGCGAGCCGCTCTTATAACTTTCTTGTCAGGTTATTTCTGGGAAGCAGGATCTATGATCACCAGTGCGGATTCAAGGCGTTTAATAAAGAAAAGGTAATTCGCTTACTTCCTGCCGTACGCTCAAATCACTGGTTCTGGGACACGGAACTCCTTGTCCGGGCACAGAGGAATGGATTTATCGTCCGGGAATTTCCTGTTCGCTGGAGAGCCGGAAAAGGAACAACGGTAAAAATAAACGATGTTTTTGAGATGGGATCATCGATTCTGAGATTGTGGTGGCAGATCCATGTATCGAAAGATTAGTGCGATCGTCATACCGACCATCATTGCCTTTGGTATCATCGCTTATATGCTTATCCGGGTATGGGACGACCTGCTCGAAGCCCTCGTTCACGTGGTCCCGGTATATCTCGCCATCGGTGTGGGAATCTGTCTTGCTGCATGGTGGCTTCGGGGCTGGAGATACCGCTTTATCCTGCACGGTCTCAGTTACCAGATCAGTCTCGTTGTTTCTACGGCCTGTATATTTGTCAGCCAGACCGCAAATCTCGTTGTTCCCGCACGTCTGGGCGACTTTGTACGGGTATTCATTCTCAGGCATGAATACAACACGACTTATTCTGAGGGAGTATCCTCGATCGTCGTTGAACGTGTCTTCGATATCGTGACCGTGGCAATTCTCGGTGCAATCGCATTGATCTTTGTTCTCGATGTCCCGCCGGTATATTACACCATTGTCATCGTCCCCCTCATTGCCGGAGTGATCTTTTTTCTCATGTTATTCTTTCTCGGGAGGTTTTCTGCGGAAAATAAATATTTGCGGATCCTGCTTACGATGCTCCACGAGATAAAACGTGCTTCTCTCTCGATCCGATCGATTATCGTTCTCGGGTTTTCATCGATCATTATCTGGCTCCTTGATATTCTGGTCTGTGTATCAGTCATCATGATGTTTGGGCAGCAGATCCCGTTTGCCGTTGTCGTTCTCGCAGTCGTCGTTGGTAACCTGGTAAAAGCGGTACCCATTACCCCAGGAGGAATCGGGACCTACGAGATTTCCCTCGCAATCATATTCGGGCTTGTGGGTGTATCCCCGGCGATCTCAACCCTCATTGCGGTAATCGATCACCTCATCAAGAACCTCGTTACTCTCGCAGGGGGAATAGTCTCCATATACTTCTTCGGAGACTGGGTGATCCCGAGTATCAAATCGGCACTGGATGCAAAACTTGGCGGGGGGGGAAAAGGGTCTGACCATTGAACTACAGGTTTTTTCTGTCATAAGCTGGCTCATCGTACTCTCGCTGCTGCAGCTTTCGTTATATCCGTCGTTAAAAAAGACGTTTGGCAGCTATGCATTCCCGGTCGCATTCCCGGCTTCACTCCTGGCATTCACGCTCCTTTCATGGTACTGCGGACTGGTCCACGTTCCCGTCCATATCGCTCTGCTCCCGTTTATTGGACTGCTCGCATACCACCTGTTCTTCCATCACTATTCCCTTGATGAGCTGAAAGCTGAATGGCGTTGGGAGACCCTCTTCATGATCTGTTTTTTTCTCATGCTGGATGTACGGTTTGTCAACCCTACCATATCTTATGCAGAAAAATTCATGGATCATGCATTTCTCGCATCAGTCATGAGAAATCCGGTGGTTCCACCACTGGATCCATGGTTTGCCGGTGGATTCCTGAACGTTTACTATTACCTCGGGTACTGGATGTTCGGGTGCCTTGGAATCGTTACCGGCGTACCCTCGAACATTACATTCAATCTCGCTCTTCCGACAATTTTCGGATTGGCTGCTCTCTCAATGTATGCCATCGGGACACTCGCTCTCGATCGGTACCGCTGGCTGCCGCTGCTCATATTATTCATTCCAAACCCCTCATTTTTTTCCCAGATTATCCAGGGGAAAGCATGGAGCTCTGTTTTCTGGGATAGTACGAGGACCATTGCCAACACCATCAACGAATACCCGCTGTTCTCATTCCTGTGGGGCGATGTCCACGCCCATGTTATCTCGCTGTTCAACCAGGCATTCCTTATCTTCCTGCTCTTTTTCGCATACGTGAAATGGGAATGCCTGGGAACCCGGGATAAATGTCTCGTGGGGATATTCACGGCGGTCAGCCTCGGATCTATGCCGCTGATCAATACCTGGGATGTATTGATATATGCCCCATGTACGGTACTTGTCACCGGCCTGATCCTGCGGAGGACCTGGAATACCGCTGACAGAAATTTCTCTATAAAGTTCCTTCTGGCCGTCCCGGTGCTGGCTGTTCTGAGTTATCTGCCATTCTATCTCCAGCTCCAGACGCATACCGGTGGGATCGGTATCGTACATTCCCCATCAGACCCGGTTGAATTCCTGCTGGTGAACGGCCTGTTTCTCGGCATTATCATCCTGGTCCTCAGGCAGGACATCCTGCGGCGTCCCTGGCTGCTCCTCATCGCGGTACCCTTTCTCCTGGCGGGTTATGGTGCAGCGGCACTCATCGTAATCCCGGCAGGATATTTGGCAACGAGGATTGTTACCGGAAAGGACCTCGATTTTCCCGGTCTTCTCGCATTCTTCGGGCTTGCGATCCTGCTCTTCTGTGAACTCTTCTACCTGAAGGATAACATGGGAGATACGTTTTTCCGGATGAATACCGTCTTCAAGACCTATCTTCCCGCGTGGCTCATGCTCGGCACTGCCACATTCTGCATGGTAGGAAAATGGTTATCCGAAACCAGGCTGATACCCTGTATTCAGTCCAGGTATACTGCGATCGCGACCGTTATCGTGGTAAGCACACTTTTTATTCTCCCGTTTGTCATCCCGGTCAATCAGAACTACGGGACAGGAACCCTTGATGGTCTTGCGTATCTTCATGATTCGCACCCGGGAGATGCTGCAGCGGTTGCATACCTGCGCACTCTTACCGGGAATGAGATCATTGTTGAAGCAGAAGGGGGAGACTATACATACTACTCCCGGATCTCGTCGTTTACCGGCATTCCCGGTATAATCGGTATGCCCTTCCACGAGTACATGTGGCGGAGCGATGATACCGGGTGGTTCAGTTCACGGCTCGCTGATATAAAGTCGATCTACGAAGAGCCGGAAAAGACCGTTCCGCTCATGAAAAAATACCAGGCCACACTCCTGTATGTAGGTACTGAAGAGCGGGAACGGTATAATGTACAAATTCCCGCAGCTGGCCTGGAAAAAATTTATTCTTCCCAGGGAACTGAAATTTACCGACCCTTGTGATGACGGCATATGATGATACTGGTCAAGAAACAATGCTTTTTTTCTGGTCTCCGGCCAGTCATTCACAAACCTTTATTTCCGCTCCTGATGAAATGATATGGCTACATCATTGCTGACTGATGAGTAATGAAGGAGCATTCTACTCCTGAATGAGGTGAGTTATGGCAAAAGGTTACGTTAAAACGCAGGCTCCGGAAGAGCTTCAGAACAAGGCGCTTGAAGCCCTTGAAGTTGCACGGGATACAGGTAAGATCAAGAAAGGATCCAACGAAGCGACGAAAGCCATCGAACGCAGCATTGCCCAGCTTGTGCTGATCGGCGCGGATGTGGAACCTGAAGAGATCGTGATGCACCTTGGTCCACTCTGCGACGAGAAGAAAGTCCCGTATATTTTCATCAACAAACAGAACGATATCGGGGCTGCAAGCGGTCTCGATGTTGGCTCTGCTGCTGCTGCAATTGTAAAGCCCGGAAAGGCAAAAGAAACGATTGAAGACCTTACCAAGCAGCTTACCGCGCTGAAGGCCTGAGGGTTTCACCATGGCAGACGATGCAACGCCAGCCGAAGTGATCGAGGTTGTCGGCTCAACCGGCATGCACGGTGAGGCAATGCAGGTGAAGTGCCGTATCCTCGAGGGCAACAACAAGGGACGGATTATCACCCGCAACACGGTTGGTCCAATCCGGGAAGGAGATATTGTCATGCTCCTCGAAACCGAACGGGAAGCCAAGAAAATGTCAAGGCGGTGAAGAAGATGGTAGAACAACACCCCTGCAGTTTCTGCGGTATTCAGATTGAACCGGGTACCGGTAAGATGTATATCAGGAAGGACGGTACAATCTTTTACTTCTGCGGCACAAAGTGCGAGAATAATTACAAGCTGGGACGGGTTCCCCGGCGTGTCCAGTGGACTGCTGCGGGAAAAAAGTCTGCAAGCAAGGAGTGAGATCCTGTGGACCGCACATTTGTCATGATCAAGCCCGATGGGGTTCAACGCGGTCTTGTGGGTGAAATTGTTTCCCGGTTCGAAAAGAAAGGATTGAAACTCGTTGCAGCGCAGTTCGAGAATTTGCCTGAAGGGCGGGTAACCGAGCAATACCAGGAACACCTTGCAAAACCATTTTTCCCATCCCTAAAAAAGTATATCATGAGCGGCCCCTGTTTTCTCATGGTCTGGGAAGGCAGGAACGTGGTTGCGATTGCCCGGACCCTGATCGGGGCGACCAATCCCCAGGAAGCGGCTCCCGGTACCATCCGGGGCGATTTTGGTATTGATATCGGCAGGAATGTTATTCACGGTTCCGACTCTCTGCAGAGTGCTGCCCGTGAGATTGGGATCCACTTCCGACAGGACGACATAGTCACCTTCACACGGATTGACGAATCTATCATCTACGAATATTAACCTCTCTTTTTATCCGTATCACTGCACTCTACCGGAATCTCTATAACTATTCAGAGCCGGACTATCCTTAATGGCAGGCGACGTCCTCAGTTTTGCGTTGTTATCCCTTTCGTCCATCATTATTATTGTCAATCCCCTCGGTGCAACCCTCATCTACGTTTCTTTTACGACGTCAATGGACCAGATTACCCGTGACACTATCGCAAAAGACGCCTGCAGATTTGCCCTCATCATACTGCTTACCGTCGCCGTTCTTGGAACATGGATCCTGCAGCTTTTTGGGATCACTCTTGAGGCATTCCGGATTGCAGGAGGAATACTCCTTTTTGGTATCGGTATGGAAATGGTCTACGCAAAAACCTCCCGCACAAAACTTACCGCAACCGAAAAATATGAATCACGGGATATTGAGGATGTGGCGATGATGCCCCTTGCCATACCGATGATCGCCGGCCCGGGAGCAATCACGACAACGATAGTGCTTATGAACGAAGCGATCGCTATTACACCAATTGCGATTGGTATTGTGTTTTTCTCTATCCTGATTTCCATTGCTCTCACGTACTTTATGATGCGGAATTCAGATTATATCATAACAAAGATCGGGCAGCGGGAGTATCGGGCGATCAACCGTCTCCTGGGCATGCTCCTCATCGCGATTGCCGTGCAGTTTGTTATCAATGGGATCAGACTTGCCTTCCCACTGTTTGCCGGAGGGATGACCCCGTGAAGGATTCCCACAAACTGCCGCTATTGATAAAACCTGGTGTCATGATCTGCGGAGATTTCGATAACCTATGACCGATAATGAAACTCTCTGTCCGGATACTGTCAGGGTATGCAGTGCCCAGTTCACAAGCTCCTGGGAAGATCCGGAAAAATCTCTCGCCCGTACAGAAATATTCGTGAAGCATGCCGCTGACTGCGGGGCAGAGATGATCTGTTTTCCAGAACAGTTTGCAACCGGCTGGGATCCAGCTTCCCGGAAAAATATCCAGACTCCTGACGGAAGTATCGTCACAACACTGCGTGGATTTGCACAGGATTACCGGATAGCCATTCTCGGATCGTTCAGGGAACAATCTACCACGCTCCCGAAAAATACTGCTTTGGCGATAGGCAATGACGGCCGGATCCTTGCTTCGTATGCAAAAATTCACCTCTTCTCCCCATCGCACGAGGAAAATATGTTCATTCCCGGGTCTGAACTGGGTATTTTTTCCCTCGGTTCACTCACCTGCGGCATTGCAGTCTGCTATGATCTCAGATTCCCGGCCCTGTTCAGGGTATATGCGCATAAAGGTGTCCACGCAGTGTTTGTTCCCTCTGCATGGCCCCGGAGCCGGATTCGGATCTGGGAGCTGTTCGTCACTGCACGGGCTGCGGAAAACCAGATGTATGTTGTCGGGGTGAATACTACCGGAAAAACACTGGTGGATACGTATTCAGGTGCATCGATAACAGCAGATCCCAACGGGGTGATAGTCAGCCGGGCGAATGATGCAGAGCAACTTCTTTTCTCAGAAATTGATCCCGGTGAAGTAAAGAGAGTGAGGAAGTCATTTCCGGTGGAAAAAGACTGCCGGGATTCGCTCTATCAGGCACTCCTCGACTGAAAAAAAATTATCATTCGTTTCAGGTTGTGTTGTATGTTTTTCATTCTTATAAAAAAAATTCACCGGACTGTCATGGTGAACTGGTAAAACCGCACGCCTATATGTATCCGGCTGACCAATACTAATCCATGTACCATCTCGTATGCGTCAACTGTGGAGCCTCGTATCCCGCTGACGAGATTATCTATAATTGTAAGAAATGCGGTCATCTTCTTGCGGTGAAGTACCCGCTGGATGAAATTACCGTTACCAGGGCGCTGTGGGAGAAGCGGCCCCTTTCGGTCTGGCGCTATCGCGAGCTGTTGCCGGTAAGGATTGATCCTGTTACCCTGCAGGAAGGCGGGACTCCGCTTTACCATCTGAAACGGCTTGGGAAGGAGATGGGATTGAACCATCTCTATGCAAAGCACGAGGGCATGAACCCTTCCGGTTCATTCAAGGACCGGGGCATGACTGTGGGAGTCTCGATGGCACTCCAGCTGGGCAAAAAGAGTGTTGCCTGCGCGAGCACAGGGAATACTTCAGCAAGCCTTGCGGTATATGCAGCGAAAGCGGGGATACCAGCCGTTGTTCTCCTCCCTGCCGGGAAGGTTGCGGTGGGCAAGGTTGCGCAGGCGCTTATGCATGGGGCCAAAGTAATTTCCATCCGGGGAAACTTTGATCGCGCTCTTGAGATGGTGCACGATCTCTGTCTGTCCCATGGGCTGTACCTGTTAAATTCCATCAATCCCTTCCGTCTTGAGGGTCAGAAGACCATCGGGTTTGAAGCTCTCGACCAGCTCGGTGAGGTACCTGACCGGTTTGTCCTTCCTGTAGGAAACGCAGGGAATATCTCAGCGGTTTACAAAGGATTCCTGGAACTGCAGGAACTGGGGTTCATGGATCGATTGCCGATGATGACGGGTATCCAGGCCGAAGGGTCCAGCCCGGTTGTGCGTGCGATCCACGAGAACCTGCCGGAAGTGATCCCGGAGTTGCATCCGGAAACTGTGGCGACAGCTATACGTATCGGGGCACCGGTGAATGCAGAAAAAGCACTTACGGCGATCCGGATGACCGGGGGGCTTGCGGAGTCAGTTACTGACGAGGAAATCCTGATGATGCAGCGGGATCTCGCCCGCAAAGAGGGCATTGGCGTTGAACCGGCATCGGCAGCTTCAGTTGCAGGTATCCGGAAACTGGTAGAACAGGGTAAGATTGACCGGGATGAGCGGATTGTCTGTGTGGTGACAGGGCATCTGCTCAAGGACCCGGATACGGTGATAAAACAATGCGAACCCCCGACAGAGATCGACGCAGATCTGCCGTCATTGCTCTCTGCTCTGCACTTATAATCACGGTGATTGCAGTCTCACCGGTGGCTGCACTCTCCGCAGAGTACCTGATCTTTCCCAACGGGACAGCATACCGGGCGTCAATTGAGATCCAGGATGCTTCACGGTACGAGTTTGTCGATACCGGTATGCTCGGTGAACCTGTGCCCCTTACCGTTGGCGAGGTCCAGCTCTCCGGGAACTGCTCACCCTGCCAGTTCAATACGACCGGGCCCACGTTTACCAGTAATTTCATGGCCCTGACATTCGAGCGGGGAAATTACACGGTTTCATATGTCTCGCCCCTTCGGGATAACCACCTGCAGGCATCCTTCAAGAGTCCCTACCATGTCAATATCACCCTCCCTCAGGAATTTGCGGTGCAAAATCCGCTGCTGGCTGGGATCAGTCCCGGCGCAAGTGTCACGCGGTTTGCAGATAACTCTACCTTGATCCAGTGGAACAGGACCATGTCGGTTGATTTGAGGTTTTACGACATGGGACGCGAGGCTCTTTTGTTTTTTTTCCTCCAGTTCATGGCGATCCTCTCGGTCGTAATGCTGCTCCCGTTCCTGATGACCATGAGAAAGAAAAAGTGAGCACCAGATTCTCCGGGCTTAAAACTGCAGGTTTATGTTCTAGAAAAGTCGGACGACAACGAGAGAAGAACTGGATTTTCACACAAAAAGATGAAGCATCCATGAAATTACCTGAATGTAAAGCCTTCAAATTCCCCGAATCGTCACTTTGATTACTATCAGAATGACCATGATAAAATCCGTGCTTTTCGATCTATCTCACCTGAAGGCCGTCTTACAAGCGATCGCATATCCAAAAGGATCTGTGAGGGTTTTTTCTGTCCACGCCATCTCGTCTGATGGCAAGGCTGGCAAATCAATACAGGATTCCAAAAACAAGAGCTTCCGTCTTCCGATTAAGACTGAGCAATCTGAAAAAACAGGGAAACCGGGTCCAATTTTTTCTCTTCGATATTATCCCCATTCTCTGGAAGCAATAAATTTAGGGTAATATGCTGAGATTATGTGCTTTTCCAGATAGCTTGAAAATTATTGAATATCTCTCAACACTTCTCCTCGCAGGCAAAAGATTTCGATGGATCATTCCGGGATTCGTTCAGACATGTCTGCACGCAGGATCTGCACGTATCGAATTCCGGTGCTGTTACAATCTGACATGTCCCATTACTATCAAGAGTGCAGTTGGTAAACTGGCGACATTTGTCACCGAGCTGGTATACGGCGGTACAAACCTCCGGTACATCCGGGCCGCACGTGAGATCCAATCCGTGACAGGGAGTGAGACCACAGCCCGGTTCGTCCGGTTTTCCCGGCGTGGTTGTTGCAGGTACTGTTGTCGTTCCCGGAGTTCCATCCGGGAAAACTGTCGTGCAGCCGGAAATCAGAAACGTGACGACGAGGACTATACATATCACTGGAATGAAAAATTGTCCGGACACGTGAGAATCTCTCCTTTACATGACAGATTTATCCTTTTAAATAATTTTAGGTTTATCGTAATTGCAAAAGATCATATGAGATTGATGTATGAGACTCTTCAGATTTACAGCATTTCTGCTTTTGGACAGCCTTAAAATATCGATTTTGAGTCAGAAACGAGAGTAACTGCCGCTTTGAAGTGCTGAATAATAACTGCGCATACCGAGGAGCCATAAGAATTCAATGCCCTATGCTGTTCCATGGATGTAATCTATATCCAGGAAAATATTGTGTTACTTTTTTTCGATCCATGCTGCCGTAATAATCGTGCATGGTCCATGAGGAGGTATTACCGGGAACCGTAAGACAAAATTTAATGCCAGAAATTCCCTTGTCGGTAGTATGGAGCGGATCACCGCAGTTGCAAAAGGCAAGGTCCAGGGCGTGGGATACCGGCACTTCGTGGCAAGCTGTGCACATATGACCGGAGTTCATGGGTTCGTAAGGAATATGCCGGATGGTTCAGTGAAGATGGTCGCCGAGAGTTCCCGTGCATCTCTTGAGGATTTTGTCAGGATGATACGGGCCTTGGAAGAGCCGCTGATCCAAGTCAGGGACCTGTCGGTTACACCCTGTGCCGCAACGGGGGAGTACAAAGGGTTCTGGGTTGAATGGTGAAGCCCAGAAAAGAGTTGATAGGATAACTCACACCAGCGTCTTCTGCGGATTATTGAGATGCTTCTTAGCCGCCGGTGTAACCTCCCTTCCCTGCGGGGTGCGTTTGAGAAAACCTATCTGTATAAGGTAGGGTTCATATACATCCTCGATGGTCCTCACCTCTTCCCCTACCGAAATTGCAATAGTCTTGGCACCGACAGGACCACCATCAAAATCCCTGGCTATGACCGAGAGAATCCTCCGGTCCAGTTCATCAAGGCCGAGCTCATCGATCTGCATCATGGAAAGCGCACGTGAGGTAATCTCCCGCGTTATCGTACCGTCCCCTTTGACCACAGCATAATCTCTCACCCTCCGCAGCAGCCGGTTAACAATCCGCGGTGTCCCCCGGCTCCGTTTCGCGATCTCCTCTGCTCCATCGGCAGTTATCGGTATTTTCAGGATGGAGGCACTCCGTATAACTATCCTCACCAGATCGCCAGGTGCATACAGGTCGAGCCGGGAGATAATACCGAAGCGGTCCCTGAACGGGGCGCTCAAAAGTCCTTGTTTTGTGGTTGCCCCGATAAGGGTAAACTGTTCGAGATTCAGCTTGATGGAGCGGGCGCTCGGGCCTTCACCAATCATTACATCAATGAAAAAATCCTCCATTGCAGGATACAGGACTTCTTCTACGACCGGGTTTATCCGGTGAATTTCATCGATAAACAGGATGTCTCCCCGTTTCAGCGGGGTGAGGAGGGCGGCAATATCCCCCGGCTTTTCCAGTACGGGGCCGGTTGTCGCACGGATATCAGCACCCATTTCACGGGCGATGATATGTGCAAGCGTCGTCTTGCCAAGTCCCGGAGGCCCTGAGAACAGGATGTGATCGAGAGGTTCGCCGCGTTTCTGTGCTGCCTCGATTGCGATCTTCAGGGCATCTTTTACCTGCACCTGCCCGACAAATTCGTCCAGACGCGCCGGACGGATGGTCAGGTCATCCCCTTCCTCCGTGAGGGGTTCCGGCGAGATAATCCTCTCGGTCATGGTCCTTTCACCTGTCCTTCATTTTTACAAGTGCGGCCTTGATGAGATCCTGGACGGTCGGGGATTTCAGCGCGAGTGCTGCGTCGTTGACAGCATCCCGCGACTCCTTTTCTGCGAACCCGAGCGAGACCAGGGCGCTTACTGCATCGAGAACTGCAGGGCTAGCCCTGCCCGTATATCCTGAAACCATCGTCTGGCTTACTTTCTTCATTTTGTCCCGGAGTTCTAGGATCAGCCGTTTTGCACTTTTGGCACCAATGCCGGAGATCCGGGTAAGAGCTTTCTCATCTTCATTCAAAATCGCCATCGCAAACTCTTCAATCCCAATCTGTGAGAGAAGGTTAAGGGCAGTCTGGGGTCCGATCCCGGAAACCCCGATCAGTATCCTGAACATCTCCAGTTCGCTCTGGTGCATGAAGCCATACAGGGTGATCGCATCCTCGCGGACTGACATATACGTGAAGAGTCTGACAGGTTCCTTTGTATGCGCCAGCAGCTGGAGAGCCGGTTGGGTAACATGCACCTGGTACCCGATACCCCCGACATCGATCACTACCCACCTGTCACCCGCAAGAACCGGTTCACCGCAGAGATGTGCGATCATTGTATTATCTCATGATATGACTTCACTTGGTTATCACCATTCTCTTATATGGATAATGATAATCGTGTTCAGATTATCTCATGATATGGATATGACATAAGGCAATCGAAAGGGCATCAGCAGCATCATCCGGGGTAGGAATTTCCTTCAACCGGAGCAGGCGTTTGATCATTTCCTGCATCTGACGCTTATCAGCCCGTCCGGATCCGGTAATCGCCTGTTTGACCTGGTTCGGGGTGTATTCTGCAATGGGTATATTCCGTTGTTCGGCAGCAAGAAGGATAACCCCGCGTACTTCACTTACACCCATGGCTGAAGAGATGTTCTTGGTAAAGAATAATTTTTCAAGAGAGAGATACGCTGGCTGGTACTTTTCAAGAAGTGTCCCGACGTCATTATGAATTTTTAATATCCTTTCTGAAGCCCGAAGATCCCTGCCGGATGTTTCCAGGCACCCATAACAGACAGCACGGATCTCCCCTCCGGTAACCTCGAGTACACCATATCCCATTCGCGCTAGGCCGGGGTCGATACCGATGACGATCATGTACGGAGATGCTCCGGATCAGATATATGTCGCACCAGTAATATACAAGACGCGGTAAGTGGTGCGAAGATAATGGAAAGGAGACGAATCCTTTGCCCTCAATACAATTTTTACCTCATGAAAAATTTTTGCTATTCACTTGACCAAAAAAATTGCCCCTATCAAAAATCATATATTCGATCCTGATTCATCATGCCCCCATGGCAAATATTGCGTATTTCGAGGTGCCCGCTGACAATGTCGGGCGTGCAAAGAATTTCTATCATTCCTTATTCGGATGGAAAATCGAGCCGACGAAGACTGCCGGTGCAGACATGAAAACCATGGAGTACCAGGATATAATCACGGGTAAGCCCCAGGAAAAAACCCTGAATATGGGAGGGATGTACAAACGGCAAATTCCCGGAACTCCCTTTATGCCGTACGTGATGGTTGAAAATGTTGACAAGATCATTGCAAAGGCAGAGAAACTCGGCGGCAAGATTATCATGCCAAAAATGGAGATCGCGTCTGTCGGTGATACAGCAATTATCCAGGACACCGAAGACAATACCATTGGAGTATGGAAGCCTTCAATGGAATAAAATATTTCTCTGTGCCTGAAAAAGAAAAATCGCCGCAAGAAGCCGAATAACCCTCCTGATAACAGGGTTGCCCGGAGTTAAATCACCCGGTTGTGACTTTAGTCTCGACTCTTAACGGCATTGATGCCATTCACAGTTGTGGATAATGACGTGCGGGTAATAATCAGCAGATTTTTCAAAGAAATCGCAGATTATACCAGAAGGAAATTGGGTGCTTGGTCATTATATGTTGAACTTTGTCTGATAACGAAACCTTCCCACCGATCATTTTTTTTCTCTGTAGAAACGTGCATGAACCCGGGGATCGCACCCGAACGATGAAAATGTAAAGGTACGACTGCCATCCGCACAAGGGCCTCTTGAGAGGCCGGGTCGGAGTTTTCAGGTAGTTGAAGCGCCGCGGGGGTGTCCCTTTTTAGTGCGGCGCTGGTCATCGAATTAGTTGGATTGATACTTCCCGAAATACTGGAACTGTGGGATTTTCGTGGGAAACCTTGTTTTTATAACGTGATCTCCCCGAAGGCCAGGCCGTATGTTATCGTCAGAGAGGGCGGTTTTCACCGTCAAAAAACCCTGTCGGAATTCTGGAACACCGGAGCCTGCTACGAGCCCGGTTGTACCTTATTTCCCCCACCTCCCGAATTTTAGAGGTCATTATTCGGAAAAATGCGGAACTGGGCTGGAATTACGCAGCGATGCCCGACGGGAACGGATGAGGTCGGATATAGCAATGTTACGATGACCGAAAGCGGGAGGGATGCGATTTGGGACGCAGCGGTACAGGCAGGGGGATGTGTTTGCATCCTCACCGGGAACCTCAGGGATAATGAGAAAATCCACAGAAAATTTTTTTAGGATTTTTGCACCGCAAAAAAATTTTCAATAATTCTCACAAAACAACTCAAAATATGCTCTTGGATGATCACATACGGGACATTTCAAGGGAGATTCCAGACCCTCGTGGACGTACCCGCAATTACGGCATTTCCAGTATTCCGGGACAGATTTCCTGAAAATTTCCCCTTTGGCAAGACTGTCAAGCAGTTTCCTGTACCGCCGCTCATGATACGACTCTACCTTTGCGATCTGCCGGAATGTATGGGCTATCTCCGGGAAACCTTCTTCTTCTGCAACCTGTCCAAACTCTGGATAAAGGGTGCCCCATTCCATCTTCTCCCCATCTGCGGATAATTTCAGGTTCTGTGAGATTGTCCCGATAATCCCCGCGGGATACGTTGCGATAATCTTCACTTCGCCACCCTTTAAGTGACTGAAGAAAAGTTTCGCGTGCTCTTTTTCGTTTTCAGAGGAGATGTCTGGAGCTGTTGACCGAATCCACAACACCTTTCGGGTACGGATTGCCCGGGAAAAAAAGGAACCGGACCTGTCGATAATCGACCCGGTTATGCAATAAAGTTATTTGATGAGACCGAAGGACTTCAGCGTCACATCAGTGTTAACTGCACCGACATGATACACCGCCCCGGTAGTCAGCTCGTTGATGACAACCTCAGCAGGTGAGAAGAGTGAAGTGTCGATCTGGTAAAAGTCATAGTTTGCTTCCTTGAATATATCATTGAAAGGCTTGCCATATCCCTTGGATTTGTTACTCGGGATCTTCTCGAGATAGTCTTTAATCTCGGGTGCCTTCATCGTGAGATTAATTCTCCCGTGATAGATGGTGGCGTCGTTTGTCACACCCATGGCAAGCTTTGTCCCCCTGACCGGCGGGATTGGTGCAGTTCCCATCGCGGCTATGATTTTCCTGGTGTCAAACCCGAGCTCATTGAGCTTGTAGATTGCAGTCTCGACGCAGCGTCCGGAAACCTGGATCGAGCCAACGATGGAGGATGTGGGGGCAACAACTGCACAGGCATTCGCCACATCAATATTACATTCCTCAGCTATCTTCTTCATTACTTCTGCATTCGGGAGGTGGTCGCTCTCCAGACAGATTACGGCACAGTCGTACTCGTCTTCGTATTCGATCACTTCAAACGTGTGTTTCGGCTTGAGGGAGAGTGCACGTGCCGGACCGCTACCCATGGCAAAATAATTTCCAACCTTAACGGTCCATCCGGCTTTCTGCGCACCAAGGCAGGCAATGGATGGAAAATCTGTCATGACATCGATAAATGGCATGGGAAATTCATTGATGTGTCCCATGCGAAAGTTGACCTCTCCCAGACCGCCCATGCAGATCTCGGTAAAAGCCCTGCCAGCTGCATATCCGCCGCGGGTACTCACACCGCAGTCAACGATGCGTGCTCCATTGTCCAGTTCATGATAGGAACAATTGAATTCCTCTGGAATTTCGGCTAAATTTTCAAATATCTCCAGTGCCAGTTCGTTAACACTCAGCATCTATAAAACCCCTGCATCATAAAAGAGGGTCTGGGAACAGATAATATTTTTCAATCAGATCCAGCGTTACACGAGATATTCAAGGATCTTGGCCGGATCATACCGCAGGGTAATAATCCGTGTTCTCCCTTTCCCCTCACGGTACTCGAGGTTAATCAGTCGCATCGCATCCATCTTTTTGATAATTTCATAGAACCGGGTATAGCCGATAGAAAGGGATTCCTTGATTGATTTATACACTTCCCCGGCATTCATCTCGCGTTCCTGTGCGGCTCTTCGGGCAAATGATTCGAGTATCTCGCGTTCCTCATCCTTGAGCGTTTTTATCGTGTAGGAGAGATGGAGGTACTTTGAAACTTCGTACGCGCCACAGATATCCTCTCTCCCGATGCTGCGCCGGGCAGCATGCTCTGCAGTAAGCGTTGCCCGCTTCAACAGATCAATTCCCACCCGCAGGTCTCCGCTCTTCAGGGTCTGCCCGACGACAAGATCGAGCATTTCTTCGCTCAGAACCCCCTGGAAAAGGCCCTGCATTGCCCTTGCCTTCATGATTTCATGGATTTCAGCATTCTCATAGGGGGGAAAATAGATTTCGGCAGGACGAAAAACAGATGCGACACGTGCATCGATGGCACGCGTAAGATCCACGTCAAGATCACTGACAATAACAATCACACCGATACGGGTTCCCTCATAACTCTCATGGGACCGAAGCAGGGTGTAAAGGACCTTGTTTATTTCGTTTTCATAAAGCAGGTAATTCGCATCGTCAAGAGCGACAAGCAACACTATCTCATCTTTTATCAGGATACGGGCGACCGCGTCAAATACCTGCTTGAACGATGTCCCGGATGACGGAGGAAGGTGCCCGACAAGTTTTCTGTAGATCTGGGAAATTATTGCGAACTTGGTATTGTCAATCTGGCAGTTGATATATACCGGCACAAGTTTTTTTGTCGATTCCTCGATCTCTGTGAAGAGTTTCCGGATACTGGTGGTCTTTCCCGTCCCAGGAAGCCCTTTACAGATAGTGTTGAGGGGTCTTCCCCCGCGGAGCCCGGGGCGGATCTGGAAGGCCAGTTCCCGCATCTGTGCATCCCGGAATTCGAACTGCTCCGGGACATAATCAATCTCC
>Ga0105097_10000235_pt1 | contig 24253 bp, 23 predicted proteins | sample PPLLak12cMay2015_FD_87035 | JGI IMG/M metagenome (GOLD analysis project Ga0105097, IMG submission 87035) | Freshwater sediment microbial communities from Prairie Pothole Lake near Jamestown, North Dakota, USA - PPLs Lake P7 Core (1) Depth... | ecosystem: Environmental > Aquatic > Freshwater >...
CACGACCAGGGTTCAGTTGCAGGCTTTCTGCGCCATTCCCCAGATGTTGTAGCCGGTGAACTTCGGGGTGCCAGGCAGGTACATACTGTCCATGTGGACGATACGAAAACCGCCGGCACTGAGCAACGCAGGTATGTCCCGGTTCAGGTTGCAGCCACCGAGAACGCTCTTCCAGAAATCATTAAGCCGATCCTGCCATTTGCATACCGCAGGATCCGGCGCCCTGCCATGCTCGCAGAAAATAAGTTTGCCGCCTGGCCGCAAGACCCGGCCCATTCCCTGCAGTGCGGCCACGGGGTCCGGAATAGTGCACAGCGCGTAGGTAACCAACACCGTGTCAACACTGGCATCGGCCAGGGGAATCTGCTCGCCGGGAAGGCCGATGAATTCGACGGCGAAGTCCACGTGGGCGGCGCGTTCCCGGGCCAGGGCCCAGGATCGCTCCGAGGGGTCCAGGCCGATAAGGCGCTCGACCTTCGCGGGGTCGTAGTAGGGCAGGTTGCGACCGGTGCCGATACCGATCTCCAGCACAACCCCACTCGCCAGGGGCACGACTTTCTGGCGCTGTTTCATGATCGGCCCGGTGCCACAGGCACAGTTGATTACATGCGGCAGGATACGCTGGTCGTAGAAACCCATGGCTTTACTCCGGAGGTGACGGCTCGGCATTATAGTCTGATGATGTCGGCAAAAATACGCTAAAGTAAACCCAGGCACGGGAAGCTGGACAGCCATGTTCGAGACACTTGAGGTAGGCAAAAAGATCAGCGCCAGCGACTTCAGCTCGCTGCAACAGCAACTGCGGGATCGCCTGCTGCAGGCGCAGCTCGAACTGGCCGGACGGGACTACCCGGTCATCATCGTGGTGGCCGGCCAGGACGGGGCGGGCAAGGGTTCACTGGTACAGCAGCTGAACGAGTGGATGGACCCGCGCTGGATTGAAACCAACACGTTCTGGGAGCACTCCGACGAGGAAGAATCCCGCCCCTATTTCTGGCGCTTCTGGCGCAGCCTGCCGGCACGGGGAAAGATCGGTATCTTCCTCGGGTCCTGGTACACCAGGCCCGCGCAGGCCGCGGTCGACGGCCGGATGGGGCCTGAGGAGTTCGCGCTCTACTGCAAGCAGATCGAGTCTTTCGAGCGCCTGTTGACCGACGACGGCGCCCTGGTCATCAAACTATGGCTGCATATCAGCCACGAAACCCAGCAGGCGCGCTTGAACAACGACTCGCCCCACCGCAGAACCGGGCCCCGGGGCTCGGACATACCCTACGAATTGCGCGGCAAGTACGAGCGGACCCTTGAGGTTTCGGAACAACTGATCCTGGCCACCGACTCCGGCCACAGCCCCTGGCAACTGCTGGAGGCGCAGGATGCCTACTACCGCGACATCACAGCCGGGGAGCTGGTACTCGAGGCCATGCAGTACCGGGCGAGCAGGGCACTTCTGGCGGCGGCGCCGCACATTCCCGCCACAGAACTCATCACCGGGGCGCAGCCCACGGTGCTTGACAGCGTGGACCTCACCTTGTCTCTCAAGGGCGAAGCCTACGACCGCCAGCTGGCGAAATACCAGGCGGAATTGGGCGGCCTGGCCTGGCGCGCCTACCAACAGAAGCGCTCGGTGGTGGCGATTTTCGAGGGCTGGGATGCCGCCGGCAAGGGCTCCGCCATCCGGCGGGTCACCCGCGCCATAGACCCGCGACTGTTCCGGCTGGTGCAGTTCGCCGCCCCTACCGATGAGGAGCGCGCCCAGCACTACCTGTGGCGTTTCTGGCGGCATTTGCAGCGGGATGGTCGCTGCACCTTGTACGACCGGTCCTGGTACGGGCGGGTACTGGTGGAACGGGTCGAACGATACGCCACGCCCGCCGAGTGGCAGCGCGCCTACGGCGAAATCAACCGTTTTGAGCGGCAGCTGGTGGAGCACGGTGTCATCGTGCTGAAGTTCTGGCTCCATATCTCCAGGGAGGAGCAGGAAAAACGCTTCATCGACCGGCAGAAGACCGCCCACAAACAGCACAAGCTCAGCGACGAGGACTGGCGCAACCGCGACCGGTGGCACGATTACGAACTGGCCGTCGACCAGATGGTGAGCCGCACCAGCACCCGCCACGCGCCGTGGACGCTGGTGGCGGGGAATGACAAGGCTTATGCCCGGGTGCAGATTCTCGAGACCTTCTGCCGCACCATCAGCCAGGCGCTGGGGTCCTAGGCCGTGCGCGCCATGCTACTGACAGCGCCGGGGCAGCCGCTACAGCTGCAGGATCTGCCCAAACCCCGGGCCGCCGCGGGCCAGCTGCTGCTGAAAGTGACCGCCTGTGGTATCTGCAGGACCGACCTGCACGTCGTCGACGGTGAGCTGACCCATCCCACGCTGCCACTGGTGCCCGGCCACCAGATCGTGGGCCGGGTCGAGGCGCTCGGCCCGGGTGTCACCGGCTTCGCGCAGGGTCAGCGGGTCGGTGTACCCTGGCTGGGAGGCAGCTGCGGCAGTTGCTGGTACTGCCGGCACGAGAAGGAGAATCTGTGTGACGCCGCCCGCTACACCGGCTACCAGATCAACGGCGGGTTCGCCGAGTACACCGTGGCCGATGCCGCCTACTGCTTTGAGCTGCCCGAGCGCTACGATGACCTGCAGGCGGCCCCCCTGCTGTGCGCAGGACTGATCGGCTACCGCGCCTATCGCCTGGTTGAAGCGGCCGCCACTATCGGCCTCTACGGCTTCGGTGCGGCGGCGCATATCCTGGCCCAGGTGGCCCGCCACCGGGGCCAGCGCCTGTACGCGTTTACCCGCCCGGGAGACGCCACGGCACAGGCCTTTGCCCGGGAACTGGGTGCGGTCTGGGCCGGCGACTCTTACCAGGCGGCGCCGGAACCACTGGATGGCGCAATCATCTTCGCCCCCGAAGGGGAACTGGTGCCGCTCGCCCTGGCCTCTGTGCGCAAGGGCGGGCGCGTGGTCTGCGCCGGTATCCACATGTCGCAGATACCGGCATTTTCCTACGACCTGCTCTGGGGTGAGCGGGAGATCTGCTCGGTGGCGAACCTCACCCGCCGCGACGGTTTGGAGTTCCTGCCCCTGGCCGCCGCCATACCGGTGACCACCACGGTCCACCGCTATCCGCTGGAGCGCGCAAACGAAGCCCTGGACGATCTGCGCCATGGGCGTTTCAATGGTGCGGCGGTGCTGGTGCCCTGAAGGTTGGCGCTGTCAGGCGAAAAGTTCCTGCAGGAAATTCTGCAGTGACGCCCAGGAGCGGCGGTCCGCCGCCGCGCTGTAGATCGCGCCCAGGGCGGGGTCGTTCGCCTGGGGATTGGTGAAGGCGTGCACCGTGTTGCCATAGGCATGTATCTGCCAGTCGGCGCCGCTCGCGGTGAGCTCACTGGCCAGTTCCAGCATCGCGGGGGGCTGGACCATCGGGTCGTCGTAACCGTGCAGGCAGAGCACCCGGGCGGTGATTTTGTTGCCGGCTGTATTGCCCGGTGCCATGAACAGGCCGTGAAAGCTGGCGACACCCGCCACGTCGCTGCCGGTGCGGGCCAGATCGAGTACGCACAGGCCGCCAAAACAGAAGCCGATGGCCGCGACCTTGAGCGGGTCGACCTGACGCTGCTCCCGCAACACCGTCACCGCCCTCAGAATGCGCTGCTGCAAGCGCTGGCGATCCTGCAGCAACGGGGTCATCAGTGCGCTGTTCTCTTCCGTGGAATTGCCGCGCACGCCCTGGCCGTACATATCGATAGCGAAACCGACGTAGCCCTGCTCGGCCAGCGCAATGGCCTTGGCCTCCTCGAATTCCGTGCGCCCGCCCCAGGCGTGGCTGACCGCAACCGCAGGCCTGGGCCCGGCGAGGCTGTCATCCCAGGCCAGGAAACCCTCGAGGGTAAGATTGTCATGCTGGTATTCGATAAGGCGAGTCTGTATTGGCATAGCGCGAGTGCTCCCTGTTCAGTGTGAATTTGCTGTGGTTTTAGTGCTGCTGTGTTGGTAGGCATCGGGGTCCAGGCGATGCATCTCCGCCTCGATCCAGCGCTCTATCTCATCCATGAGTTCACCCGGCTCCCGCCCCTCGGCGCTCACCGGCTGGCCGATCGAAACATCGATAACGCCCGGGATAAAGGAAAAGGAGCGCCGCGGCCAGCAGCGCGCGGACGTTACCGCGATCGGTATCACGTAGGCGCCGGTGGCCACTGCGAGGCGCGTGGCGCCTGCCTTGTAGCTGCCCCGGGTGCCCCGCTCGGTGCGGGTGCCCTCGGGAAACATGATCATCCATTTGCCCTGGTCCATCAGCACCCTGCCCTGCTCGGCCACCTTGGCCCAGGCTTCCTTGCCCTTGCTTCGGTCGATGTGGATCATATTGAGCGCGCCGATGCTCCAGCCGAAAAAAGGTATGCGCAGCAGTTCCTTCTTGAAAACATAGGCCAGGGGGTGCGATGTCATGCTGGGGAAGAAAAATGTCTCCCAGGTGGACTGGTGTTTCGGGCACAGGATAACCCGCCGCATATCGCTGGCATGGGGCAAGTTCTCCTCACCATGCAGGCGGTACTTTACCCCGCCTATGAGGCGGGCCGCTTCCACCACACCCCTGAGCCAGGGCACTGCAAACCACCACCAGACCTTCTTGTCATCGAGGAACAGGGATGCAATGAGCAGGGCGATTCCGCAGGGAATCAGCGATAGCACAAGCCAGGCGAATACCAGGGTTGAGCGCAGGACATTCATGCGTTGCTTCCAGCGTTACAGGTCATGGCATTAAACCAGATTGCGCGCCCGGTAGAAAACCTTGCGCATGTATTCAGGGGCAAAGATGCGTAATATTGCGGCTGGGGAAAAGTAATTGGAGCGAACCATGAAGAATTCAGCAAGGCAGGGCCTACAGGGGCTCAGCGACAGCGCTTACGCCTGGCTGGCGCCCGACGGCAGCTGGGGCTGGAGCAATGCCGGCCTGATCGTCGACGGGGAGGAGTCCCTGCTGGTCGACACCCTGTTCGACCTGGCGCTGACCGGGGAAATGCTGGGCGCAATGCGCCGGGCGGAGCCCCGGGCCGGTAGAATCGACACCCTGGTCAATACCCATGCCAACGGCGATCACTGCCACGGCAATGAACTGGTGGCGGGTGCCCGGATTATCGCCTCCACCGCCTCGGCGGCGGAGATGAACGAGCTGCCGCCCGAGGCCATGGCGGCCATCATGGAGATGGCGGCCAGCATGGGCAAGGTGGGCGAGTACTTTCTCCACTGCTTCGGCCAGTTCAAGTTTTCCGGCATTACCCACACCCCGCCAAACTGCACCTTCGACGGTCACCTCGACCTGCGAGTCGGCGATAAACCGGTACACCTGATCGAGGTGGGCCCGGCCCATACCCGTGGCGACGTGCTGGTGCATTCACCCCGGGACCGCGCCGTCTTCACCGGGGATATCCTGTTCATCGAGGGTACGCCGATCATGTGGCAGGGCCCGGTTGCCAACTGGATCAAGGCCTGCCGCCTGATCGAAGCGATGGATGTCGACCATATCGTCCCCGGCCACGGCCCGATCACCGACAAGAAGGGCGTCGCCGGCGTGCGCCAGTACCTTGAGTATGTCCGCGACCAGGCCAGGCTGCGTTTCGACGCCGGGATGAGCGCCTTCGAGGCCGCCCGCGACATAGAGTTGCGGGAGTACTCTGCCTGGTCGGACCCGGAGCGTATCGCGGTCAATGTCGATTCGCTCTACCGCGAATTCAGTGACGCCACCGCAACAACCGATGTGTTCGAGCTGTTCACCCGCATGGCGGAACTCGCCGGCTTCGGCTCCGCCAGCCAGCCGCCGCACCGACACGCCTGAGCGCGGTGAACCATGCCATCGCCCGCTGGCTGCTCGGCGCAGCGCTGTCATTCGCCAGCCTGACAGCGCAGGCGGCGGAGGATGACGACATCCGCCACCTGCGGCTTCAGGATGGCCGCAGGCTGGAGATATTGATCAGCCCCCAGTTCAAACCGGCCGTGCGCGACGAGTTGCTTGAGTGGGTGGACTACATTGCCGCCGCGGTGCGCCAGGTCTACGGACATTGGCCCATGCGACGCTGGCAGATAAGCATTTCACCCACCTCCGCCAGCAGCATCGATCCCATCCCCTGGGCGCAGGTGCGGCGCGAAGATACGGTCCGGGTCGAGTTTTTTACCGCGGCCTCCGCCAACGCAGAGGAATTGCGGCGGAACTGGACCGGCTACCATGAACTGGCCCACCTGCTGATCCCCTATCAGGGTTGGGGTGACAGCTGGTTCAGTGAAGGCCTGGCGAGTTACTACCAGAACATACTGCAGGCCCGGGCCGGGCTCATCACTGAGCAGGAAATGTGGCAGCAGCTCTACCAGGGCTTCCAGCGCGGCCTGGCGGAAACCGCCTTCGACGGCCAGCCCCTGCACCGGGTTAGCGACAGGCTGCGAGCGGACGGCGGATTCATGCGCGTCTACTGGAGCGGCGCCTGGTACTTCCTGGCCGCCGACACCCGCCTGCGGCTCCAGTCCGAAGGTCAGCTCAGCCTGGATACGGCGCTGCAACAGCTCAACCAGTGCTGCGCCGAGGATCGACTTTCCGTTGCGCAGTTGGTGGCCCTGCTGGATGAGTTGAATGGCGTGGCGCTGTTCCGCAGCCTTTATGACGAGGTAGCGGTCTCCACATCCGTGCCACCGTTTGCAGCGATTTTTGCAAGCCTCGGTATCGACGTCGTCGACGGGCAGGTCAGGTTGCAGGAAACGGGCCCGGGTGCCCGCCTGCGCAAGGCAATCGCCACGGCTCCGGGTGCAAGCCTGTAATTGTTGCGACCTGGCGTTATACTGGGCCGTTTGGATCCCTGTACCTGGAGCAGGTAATCTTGAAAAAACCTGTATCAAAAGAGGACGTTCGGGCGGAGTTGCGGCGCGAAACCGAGCGCTTCCTCAGCGGGGGAGGCGAGGTGGCGGAGATTCCGTCGGGTGTCAGCGGAAAGAATCCGGATGACGCTCCCCTGTTCCTGAACCGCAGGCTGTTCACCGAGCCGCCCCTGCCGCGCACTCCCGTCCCGGAGGTCATAGCGGCCATTGACGCCCGGCGAGCGCTGAACCTGCGGCGGCAACCCCTGCGCAAGCGCAGCCGGTTGCCCCAGCCCAGGCGCAAGATCATCTATGATGATTTCGGCGAGCCCCTGCGCAAGGTGTGGGTGGAGGACGACTGAGCGAGTGAGCCAGCAGGCGGCAGGCTCCGTATTACAGGCGGGTACACGCGGAACAGGGACAGATGATTACACTGCACGAGAAAATCGAGGTAAACCGCCCGGTTGAGGAAGCTTTCGCCTACCTCGCCGACTTTCGCACCAGCGAGCAATGGGACAGTACGGTCATATCCGCCACCAAGCTTAGCAGCGGCCCCATCGGCGGCGGCACCCGGTTTGAAGTGATCTGCCGGCAACCCCTGGGCAGACTCCGCTTCGCCTACACCCTCACTCACCACGAGCCGGGCAGATTGCTCAGGTTGCACGGCAGGGGCCGCTTCTTTGATGTGGATGATGAAATACACTTCGCCGAGACCGCCACCGGCACACTGATCGATTACCGCGCCATATTCACCTTCAAGGGGCGCCTGGACGCCCTGGCCGACCGCTTCCGCACAGGCCTGCAACAGATGGGTTACAACTCGGTGCAGGGCCTCAAGCGCGCACTGGAAGACAACTTTCCCGTGCCAGAGCTGTCGCTCGCGGGTCGCCGGGGGCAACGGCTGATCATTCCCGCGATCGCCGATTTCACCCGCTTCGGCTACACCAGGGGCAGGAAGCGCTGGCTGCCCGTCTCCCGCTGGATGGGTAACAAGCATGTAGTGATTACCGGTGCCAGCGCAGGGCTTGGCCTGGCCGCGGCGCAGCGATTGGCTGAACTCGGCGCGGAACTCACCCTGGTCATCCGCAACGAAAGCAGGGCGCTGGCACTGAAACAAGCCATCGAGCGCGAGACCGGCAACAGCCGCATCCATATTGAGATCGCCGACCTCAGCCTGATGGCCGATGTGGATCGACTGGTCAGGCGCATGCAGCAAAGCGGCAAGCCGATAGACGTCCTGGTCAACAATGCCGGGGCCCTGTTCAACCCGAGGGAGGAGACCTCCGAGGGTTTGGAGCGCAGCTTTGCCCTGCTGCTGTTGAGCCCATTCCGCCTGACTGAGGGCCTGAAACCATTGCTGGCCAGGGCCGGCCAGGCCCGGGTGATCAATGTGGTTTCGGGGGGAATGTACAGCCAGCGGCTCGATCTGGAACGTCTGGAGGCGCCATCGGACGCCTACTCAGGCAGCGTCGCCTATGCCCGGGCCAAGCGGGGACTGATGATCGTCACCCAGCTGTGGGCGCAGGCCTGGAAGGGAGACAATATCGTGGTCAATGCCATGCACCCCGGCTGGGCCAGGACACCGGGCGTGGAATCCGCCCTGCCGACCTTCAATCGCCTGACCGGGCCGCTACTGCGCACGCCTGAACAGGGCGCCGACACGATCGTCTGGCTGGCCACTGCGACCGAAGCGGCCAGGGTCAGTGGCGAATTGTTTCTCGATCGCGTGCCGCGCACGACCCACCTCATGGCCTCAACCCGGGAAACACCGCAGGAACGCGGTGCCCTGATGGAGGCGCTGAGGACCTATCGGGCAGGACCATCGGACCCCCTGCTGCGGACCGTGGCCGGCTGAGCGCGGCCTGCCCGGCCAGGGCTCAGGGTTCGTAATGGTCGCTGGTCATCAGGCTGTCGCTGAAGCGGCTCCTGCCAGCCTCCTCCCCTGCACCGGGCCCGTCACTGAAAACACCGTCGCTAAAGGGACGTCGCAGGGGCGCGGCCTGGGCTTCGGTCGCGGCCTGGCCGAAACCGTGCCGGATGTTTTCCACATCGAAGCCGATATCCACCCCGGGATCCATATTGGACGTGGTCAGCCCGGCTGGCGGCGACGCCACGTAGGTGTCGTCCATGTCGACAGCGGACCAGCTGGCAAGCCTGGGCGACTCGGGTTCCGGGGCAGTGAACGCCGTGAAGTCCTCCGGATCAGGCCTGCGGGCGCGCGGGTCCCTCAGGCTGGGTGCCGGTGCCGACGCGGTCGCTTGCGGGGCAGGCGCGAGCACGGTGTCCCGCACCGCATCTTGTGGCGGTGGCGCGCTGCGAATGAATTCAAGGTTCTGCAGCGCCGCATCCGATGCCCGCCGGTTGTATTGCGGCCTGGTGATTGGTTCCACCGCAAGCTCCGCTGTCGGCGTTGGTGGCGGCTGTAGGGTATCGCGCGGGGATAACCGCGGCTCAGACGGGTCGGAACCTGCGAACTCACGCACCGGGGCTACCGCTGGTGCTGGTGCTGGAGCGGGACGCGGCCGCCCGATCCGGTAGACACCGGGACCGGGTTTGTAGGCGCCCGGCTGCAGCCTGCGCGCCTGCTCCGCGAGGGTGAAATCAGACGGGGCGCTGGAAGCGTCACGGGCCTCGATAGCCGCCGGCTCCACGCTGTTGACCTCGGGTCGGATCACATCGTCCGGGTCATAGGAGCCGCCACCGCTGGCGCTCGCGCCGACCGCCCGGCGCAAAGGCTCCGCGTACGGTTCAGCGTCGTCGCTGCCGCCGATTCCCGCCGGGTGGTCTTCACGCTGCAGGCGCTGCTTGAGCACCTCGTGGGCGCAATCGGACCAGCGGCCAAAATGAACGGATGCTGCCGGATCGGGCATGCGATGCTTGCGGAAATTGCGCATGGCCTCCATGAAGCGCTGCTTGACCGCGCGGTAGTGGTAGATATGGCTGTCGGTCTGCAGCGGGACCAGATCATCTCCGCCGCGGATGATCAGCATCTGCGGCGGCAGCTGGCCCTGCAGGCTGTGCAGGAGGTCGGCCAGGAAACACAGGCGAAACGCCGAGTGCAGGGTGCTCCTGGACTGGGTCTCACAGGGCAGGTAAAGGAAATCGCCGAGTTCGGAATAGCCGCTGGTGCGCACCAGCAGGTTGGCCGCCCCCGACAGCGGCCCGAGTGCGAGTTGGCCGTTGACGATGAAATCGACACCCCTGCGCATGGCTTCGAGGGTGGCATTGCGGCGCTCGGACTCGTCCGCATCCCAGTCGATCAGGCGGACATCCTTGCCCTCGGCGCGCAGGGTGTCGGCCATATCGTCCTGACGCTCTGTGCTGTTATCGGGTGGCAGGCTGCCGGCGTCCGCAGGGATGCCATGCTCGGGGTTCTCGAGGGTCAGGCGCTCCATCCAGCAGGCGAAGGGCGACTCCCTGAAGAGCACGAAATCTTCCGAGGTGTAGGTTACGGCGTTGTCGACATTATAGCGGTACATAGATTACGGCTCGTTCCCCTGACAGCTGAAAACAGCATAAGCCTGTTTTTCACTTAAGCCGTTTGAGCATTTATATCGGAATGACCGGCAGGTGTCCACGCTGCCGGCCACAAACTCTTCACGGTTTGCCGTAGACAGTGGCGCCGCCGATGATCGTCTGCTCGACTTCCAGCTCGCGCATCCCTATCGGGTCGTCCAGGGGGTTGCCCGACAGCACCACCAGGTCGGCATATTTCCCCGGCTCCAGTGAACCGAGCTCGCCTTCCTGGAACACCTGCCAGGCCGCATCGATGGTCACCGCGCGCAGCGCGTCCATCGCGCTGATGCGCTGCCCGGGCCCCAGCACATCACCACCGTAGGTGGTGCGGTTGACCTGGCTCCAGACCGCCTGCAGGGGCAGCATGGGCGTCACCGGGGTATCGAGGTGGGAGCTGAAACGCAGGCCCTGTTGCTGGGCCCACCCGGCCGGGCTGATCTGCGCGGCCCGCTCGGGACCAATGAAGATATCGCGGTGGCGATCACCCCAGTACCAGGTGTGCGCACTGAAGAAACTCGGGGTGACGCCCAATGCCTTCATCCTCGCCACCTGGTCTTCCCGCGCCATCTGCGAGTGGACCAGGATCATGCGCGGGTCCGCCACCGGATGCGCCTTCTGGGCCGCTTCGAATGCATCCAGGATATCCTCGATGGCCGCGTCGCCATTGCCGTGAATGGCGAGTTGGTAGCCCGCCTTGTGCAGGGCCAGGACCTGGGCGAACAGCTTGTCGCGTGGGATGGCGGGGTAACCGCGATACGTCGCGTCGCCGTGATAGGGCGTGTGGTAAGGCTGGCTGAGGTGGCCGGTGAAACCCTGGATGCTGCCGTCCGCCACCAGTTTTACCGCGCCCATCACCATGCGGTCCGTACGGTAGTCGCCGGGCTCGTAATCGCCATCGAGCAGCGCCTCGCCGAACTCACTCTCGGCCGGAAACACCACCAGCCGCTGGGGTACGACGCCGAGCCTGCTGAACACGGACAGACCCGTGGCGATCTTCTTGCTGGTCCAGCCGGACTGGGCCGTGGTCACCCCGCGGGCGGCATACTCGAGGGCCGCCGCCTTGAACATGCGATAGGCGTCCATGACGCCGATATCCTGCTGTTTGGTCATAATGCCCAGGCGGGCAGTCTCTTCCAACAGGCCATTGGGTTCACGGGATCCGGGTATGCGCCCTATCACGCCACCCTCGGGATCCGGTGTGCTGGCATCGATCCCCACCGCCGCAAGCGCCAGGCTGTTGCCGACCAGCATGTGACCGGACACATGCGTAGCCACCACCGGGTGATCCGTGGAGACGGCGTCCAGCTCGGCGCGGGTGGGATGGCGCCGCTCCGCCAGCAGGGTGTCGTCATAGTTGAACCCCGAGACCCACTCGCCCGCGGGCGTCAACTCGGCACGCTGGCGGAGCGCGGCGAGCAGCTCGTCCATCGTGGTGACCGTGCCAACCGGTGGGCTGCCGAGATCCGCAGCAATCACTTTCTGGCCAGAGCCGGGGAAGTGCCCATGGGCATCGATGAAACCCGGCATGAGTGTGCGCCCGGCCAGGTCAACTACCTCAGCGCCCTCCGCGGCCAGCGCCATGATCTCCTCGGTACTGCCCACTGCCTCGATGCGGTCTGCCCTTACCGCCAGCGCCTCGACGATACGATTGTTTGCATCCATCGTCAGCACGGTACCGTTGATGAACAACTGCTGCGCCGGCGGCTCGGGTGGGCGCGTGGCGATGCGCAACAGTACGCCGAAACCAACGACCAGGGCCACGACGACGGCCAGTATGCTTTTCCAGTTCATAATTCCCCAGGCTGCTCCAGCCGACTCAGGCGCCGGTTCGCGCCAGCGGCCCGATTACGATATCCGCCAGCCGCGCCCGGTGCCAGGCTGCGTCACCCCACAGCAGTTGGCTGTGCTTCTGGCGCTTGAAGTAAAGGTGGACAAAACACTCCCAGGTAAACCCGATGCCACCGTGCAACTGTACCGAGCGACTGGAGGCGAACGCCGCGGCCTCACTGGCGGACGCCTTGGCCATGTGGGCGTACTGCCCTGCCCTGCCGGGCTCGCTGTCGATGGCGCAGGCTGCGTTGTACACCAGTGACTTGGCCTGGTCGATCTGCAGCATCACGTTCACCAGGGGGTGTTTCACCGCCTGGAAGAAACCCAGCGGCCGATCGAACTGCTGCCGGGTGCCGACGTAATCCACTGTGGTCTGCAACTGCCACTCGGCCGCACCCACCATATCGGCCGCCAGCACCGTCCAGATAGCCGGCAGCGCCTGCTCCAGGGCCGCCAGGCCATCGGCGCTGACCTCGGTGGCGGTCACACCCGCAAAGCTGATATGGGCCTGGTCGCGGGTGAGATCGACGATGGTATCGGGGTGCAGGGTGACCCCCGCGGCGTTCGAGGCAACCCAGTACAGGCCAAGCCCCGACCCGGATCGTGCACTCACCAGCAGCCGGTCCGCCTTGCGCGCGTCCTGCACATACCAGGCCGTGCCATTGAGCTTGCCGCCGGCACAGCTGACATCGCCAGCGCCCGGCGACCAGGAACCGCTGTGATCAGTGATTGCCAGGCTGGCGCTTTTGCCCTCCGCGATCTCTGCCAGCGCCGCCGCGCCGCCGGCGCAGGCCGCCAGCACATAGGTGGCGTTGATCGTGCCCAGCAGCGGGCAGGGAAACGCGGCGCGGCCCAGTTCCTCCGCGAGACCGGCCACGGCCACCGCAGGCATGCCCACGCCGCCGCAGGCTTCGGGCACCGCCAGCATGGTCCAGCCCAGGTCAACCATCTGCTGCCACAGTTCGCGATCCCACAGGCACTGGCTGCCGCGCTCGGGACGGTGGTCACCCGCCACCAGTGCATGCAGGCGGGATGTGGGGAACTTGTCGGTAAAAAACTTGCGGGCGGAGGCCTTCAGCAGGGCCGCTTCCTCGCCAAAGCCAAAATTATCCGGTTGCGCCATGTCGTTCTCCCTACTTGGATTTCGCCAGGCCGAGCACTCGCTCACCCAGGATATTGCGCTGCACTTCGCTGGTACCGGCGGCGATCGTCATGCCGTAGGAGTTCATGTAGGCCAGCTGCCACTGGCCGCCCGCCGGCGCGTTGCCGTCCTCGAGATAGAGCGAGGCGCTGGCCCCTGCGACCTCCAGGGCGAGGGCGGCGGTATCCTGGCTGATTTCACTGGCCAGCAGCTTGTTCTGCAAGGGCAAGCGCATCGGATGGTCCTGCAGGGCAGGCACCCGCGCGCGGCGCTGGTTCTGCGCCAGCCCCACCTCACTGATCAGCTGTTGCATCATGCGATCGCGCAGCAGCGGGTCCTCGGCAGCCGGCCGACCGTCGCGCTCGGTCCCGCGGGCGAACTCGACCAGGTTGTGCGCGGTGGTGGCGTGGCTCCCCTTGTTCTTCAGGCCACCCGCCCGGGGGGTCTGCAACTCCCCCGCCCCGCGCTCGTGCAACAGCGTGGTCATTGCCACCTGCCAGCCCTTGCCGAGCTCATCCAGGCGGAAACTGTCCTCCACTTCCAGATTGTCGAATATCACCTCGTTGAAACCGGTCTCGCCGGTGATCTTGATCAGCGGGCGCACGGTCACACCACGCCCCAGGGCGGAGCGTATGGGCACGACGAAATAGGACAGGCCGTCATACTTGTGGGACTTGTCGGTGCGCAGCAGCAGGATCATCCATTCGGCGAAATGAGCGAGGGAGGTCCACACCTTGTGGCCGTTGATCACCCAGCGGTCACCCTTGCGTTCGGCAAATGTCTGCACACTGGCGAGGTCCGAGCCCGCACCGGGCTCGCTGAAACCCTGGCACCAGATATCCTCTCCCGAAAACAGGCGCGGCAGCAGGCGCTGCTTCAACGCCTCCTGGCCGTGGTAGAAGACGGTGGGAGCGGCCATGCCCAGGCCGATGATATTGGGGAAATAAGGGGTGCGGGCGGAGAGCATCTCCTCGTTGGCGATGCGCTGGCAGTCCTTGCGGCCGCCGCCGCCCACCGCAAGGGGGTAGTCACAACCCACCATGCCCGCATCATAGGCCGATTTCTGCCAGGCCTGCAGGTAGCCCAGCTGCTCCGTGGTCATGATCTCGAGGGCACTCAGGGGCAGTCGCACCGTTGGGTCCGGCGGGCGGTTCGCCGCCAGCCAGCTGCGGCAATGCTGGCGAAATTCCGCCTGTTCGGGGCTATCCTTGCTGGCGCTTGCAGACATCGTATTCTCTTCCTTTCAGTAATGTGGTGGCTTCTCATCCAGCGGCGCGGTAGTTCCGCCCGCGTGGCCCTGTTCGTCCTGGCGTTGCTTGAGCAGCTGCATCTGGCGACGCAACACCAGAATCTCCTGTTGCTGCGCGGCCAGCGCGTGGTTGAGTTGCCGCACGGTATCCTCCTGGTAGGCCAGCTGGGTCTGGACATCGACCAGTTGTTGTTGCAGCTCCTCGATAGTCCCCAAGCCTGGTTCTCCCGTCGCCGTCGCTGTTTTCGTTGGGTAAGCGGGATAATATACTGCCGACCTGACAGAAAGACACGGCCCGATCATGAGCAAGCCCAAAAACACCCGGCTGGTTTACTCTACCGACGCGGGCCGCCTGTGCCCCCAGTGCCAGCGCCCGGTGGCGGGCTGCGTTTGCGGCAGGGACCGTCCCGCCGCGGTGGGCGATGGCATCGTGCGCCTGCACCGGGAAACCAAGGGGCGCGGCGGCAAGGCGGTCACCCTGATAAAGGGTCTGGCACTGCCGGAGGCGCAAATGCGGGAAATCACCCGCGCACTGAAGCAAAAATGCGGTGTGGGCGGCGCGCTGAAGGACGACCACATCGAAATCCAGGGTGACCAGCGCCCGGCCATCAAGCTGGAACTCGAAAAGCGCGGCTTCACGGTGAAAGTCGCCGGAGGGTAAGGCCCGCAGCTTCCAGCCCCACAAGAAAAGGCCACGCGCAGTGGCCCTCGGTTCACGCACGCCGCTTACAGGTCGTAGCCGCGCTCGTCGTGCAGTACCAGGTCCAGGCCCTGGGTTTCCTGATCACCATCGACCCGCAGGCCCACCAGCGCACCCACCAGCTTGAGCAGGATAAAGGTAAGCACCGCGGAGTAGACCAGGGTCGATACCACGCCGGTGGCCTGCACCAGCAACTGGCCGCCCATGCTGGAAATTCCACTGGAGAAACCGTTGCCGCTGAAGATGCCCAGTTGCTCCGAAGCGAAGATGCCCACCAGCAGGGTGCCGAGGATGCCGCCCACGCCGTGGACAGGAAACACGTCGAGACTGTCATCAACCCGCAACTTGTTCTTGAGATACATGGTGGCGAAGTAACAGACCACGCCCGCGGTCAGGCCAATCAGCACCGCCGCGGCCGGCCCCACCGAACCCGAGGCCGGGGTGATGGTGCCAAGTCCCGCCACCATGCCAGTCACGGTGCCCAGCATCGAGGGCTTGCCATGGCGCAGCCATTCCATCGCCATCCAGGCCAGGGCACCGGCCGAGGCCGAGAGATGGGTGACGAGCATGGCCATGGCGGCGCTGCCGTTGGCGGCCAGCGCCGAACCCGCGTTGAACCCAAACCAGCCCACCCACAGCATGCCGGCGCCGGCCACCGTGAGTGTCAGGTTGTGCGGCGGCATCGCCACCGTGCCAAAGCCCCGGCGCGGGCCTATCACCAACGCCGCGACCAGGGCAGAGGCCGCCGCGGTGATATGCACCACGGTACCACCGGCAAAATCCTGTAACCCCATACTGCCCAGCCAGCCGCCACCCCAGACCCAGTGGCAGACCGGGGAGTACACCAGAATCAACCACAGTGTGCTGAACAGCAGCATGGCGGAAAATCGCATGCGCTCGGCGAAGGCGCCCACGATCAGCGCCGGGGTGATAATCGCGAACGTCATCTGGAAGATCGCGAACAAAGTGGCGGGCACCGTGCCCTTCACCGAGTCGATAGCGATACTGGCGAAGAACATATTGCCGAAATCCCCAATCCACCTGCCCTGCTCCACACCTTCGCTGCCGAAGGCGATGGTGTATCCCAGCGCGAACCAGACCAGCGACATCAGGCAGGTCAGGGCAAAGCATTGCATCAGCACGGACAGGACATTCTTCGAACGTACCAGGCCGGCATAAAACAACGACAAACCCGGGATGGTCATAAACAGCACGAGGGCGGTGGACGTGAGGATCCAGGCCGTGTCGGCCCCGTTCAGTTCCTGGGCGCTGGCGCCCGCGGACACCAGCATGCTGGTTCCAAGAAGTGCCAAAGTTCCAATTGATTTCATGCGCGTTTCCTTTGTGCCGAGGCGTTTACGCCAGTCTTATTGGTGGGGCAGCCGCAGAGATTAAACGATTGCGGTGTGTTGATGAAGCTAGAGGTTGACCCAACTGTTGAGGGCGCGCAAGCGGAACCGCGTGCCCTGGTATTCCAGCACCACGGAATCGGGAAGAATTTCCTCCACCCTGACGCCGTTGACGGAGCCACCCTGGCGCAGGGTCTTGCCGTTGAGCACCACGCTGGCGCTGGCGGGGTTACCAGAATAGTCATGGCGCAGGTACATGATGGTGGGAATGGCGTCCTTGGTCTGCTGGGACTGGGCCGACAGAAAGGGCACATCACTATCGGACAGCTGTGCGTCCGCCAGTTCTCCCCGGGCCTCCTGTACCAGTTGATCTATATCGATGGCCTCCTCCTCGCGCGCGGGCGCGACGCTCCCGGCAGTAGCCGGTTGCCGCAGCGCCGGCCGCTGCGGATCAGGCGCCGGCTCCGGGGCTTCCTCCTGCTGGCGGTAGAGCTCTGCCACACTGGCATCGACCGGGGCCGGTTCGCGCAGCTCGGGCGTCGGGTCGAGGTCGGGCAGGGGCTCCGCAACGGCGGCGGCGTCAGCGAGCCGCGCTGGTTCGGCGATTGTCTCCACCGGCTGCGGGGATGCGGGTGCCGGCGCAGGCGTTGGCAGCGGCGCGGCGGCTTGCGGGGTGCTCTCCACGGTGGGGGCGACAGGCGCCGGTAGTGGCTGCGGCGCGCGCTCGAACAACAACCAGCCAATCGCCAGCACTGACAATGCCAGGGCGCAGACCAGTGCCCAGGGCAGCCAGCTCATATCAATGGTCCTGCCCTCGACCGGGTGCACGCTGGACAAGCCAGGCACCTGCTCAGCCTCCTGGCGGGAACGGTTCAGTGCGTCAAGAATCAACGACATAATGGGGTCACCTGATTGATCAACCGTCGCCACCCGGCGCCAGCAGCGAGCGGGCCGCGTTTGCCGTGGGGTCGATGCCCAGCGCTTCGTTCAGCTTGAGCAGGGTCTGCAGCCCCACCACGGCGTCATCCTCCAGAGCGTGATCGCGCTGGAACAGGCGCACCCGCGTCTCCAGCGCGGGGCTGAAGCGGTTGCCCGCCAGGGCCTGCGGCTGCCCGTCAAGGCGCGCAAAGAGCGCTGCCACCTGTGCCACCACCGGGCTGTCATCACCCAGGCTGAGGGGGCCTGAAAAGCCCTCGGGCGGGTGCCACAGAAGACGGTAGCCCCCGCTCCAGGAGGACCCCAGTTCACCGGGTTCCACCTCGGTTACGCCCTCTGCCGTGGCCAGCCAGACCTTGCGGCCGTTGAAGCCGAGGAACAGGGCAGCGCCGGCAAAGCGCTCCGGAGTGATCATATCGAGCAGCAGCGGGCGATCAAACGCTGCCAACTCATCCCATGTTTGGGCGCTGCCCGCCACGCAGGCGACGCCCTCGTATACCGGGACGGAACACAACTGGGGCGGCAGGGGCGCTGCGCTGTAGAGCGACCACAGCCGCGCCAGGGCGTCGCTGGGAGCAAGCATCCAGCCTGCCGCTGAGGCGGCCGCAGCGGGGGCGCTTGCCTGGACTTGGGTCGCAGCAGCGCCGGGCAGCGGCTGGCCTTCAGCGGGGGCAGGCGCGGCCGGCGGATCTTCCGGCCTGGGCTCGACCACTGCTTCAACGCCGGCGGCAGCCGCGGCCTCCTGCGGCGGTAGCGGTGCCGGCTGCCTGCTGTACCACCACCAGCTTGCGGCCAGGGCGACCAGCAGGGCGCCGATGATGATAAACGGCCAGGATCGACCGGGCTCTTCACCGCCCGCGGCGGCCTCTTCCCCCATCACTTCCCTGGCGGCGGTGCGCAGCATCGCCAGGTCGGTGCGGCCTAGGTTGCGGCCGTAGGCACCCAACATCATGCGATCGCACAGGACGTTGATCAGGCGGGGAATACCGCGGGTGTAGCGGTGAATACCGCGCACCACGCTGGCGGGAAAGACCTCCTGTGCCGGGTTCATGCCCGCCACCTGCAGGCGGTGACGGATATAGGCGCCGGTTTCCTCCAGGCTCAGGGGCTCCAGGTTGTAGCGCGCGGTGATACGCTGGTTGAGCTGTCGCAGTTCCGGGCGACCCAGCATCTGGGCGAGTTCTGGCTGCCCGATGAGAATGATCTGCAGCAGTTTCTCGCTGTTGGTTTCCAGGTTCGTCAACAGCCGGATCTGCTCGAGTACGTCAAAATCCAGATGCTGGGCCTCGTCGATCAGCAGGACGGTATTGCGACCCCTGCCATGATTTTCCAGCAGGTAGCGGTGCAGGCTGTCGGTGAGGGTCTTCAGGGTGTGCCTGTCGTGATCGTAGCCGATCCCCAACTCGTCGCAGACCGAGGCCAGCAACTCCATGGCATTGAGGGCGGGATTGAGGATGATGGCAATGTCGGTATCATCCGGCAGCTGTTCCAGCAGGCAGCGGTTGATCGTGGTCTTGCCGGTGCCCACTTCACCGGTGAGCAGGATGAAGCCGCCGCCAGCGCCCACCCCATACAGCAGATGCGCCAGGGCGTCCCGGTGGCGGGGGCTCATGAACAGGTAGCGCGGGTTGACCGCTATTGAAAACGGCGCTTCAGTGAGGCCGAAATATTGGTGGTACATGCAGCCGGTAGCCAGTCGCCAGTGCGGGAAAAGTGCCCCGCATTATGCCCAAGGGCCGAGGCCAATGCTATGCACATCGCCCCGCGCCGGCGGCTGCCGGGTAAAACCGGATGTCAGCTGCCGTCGTTCCCGGTCGCAGCCACCGCGCTGGCTGTGGCTTTGTTGGGCAGCAGATCGCTTTTCCCCGCGCTGTAATCGCGGCCGGTCTTGCGGGTATCCCGGTCACTCACCCAGGTTTTACGCTTGGGCGCCTCGCTGGTGCGACTCCCGGAGAACACATTGGTGGTCTCCACCTTCACCTCCTCCTGGGCGGCGCTGGTGGCGCAACCCTTGTCGCTGAAGCTGGTGGCGCCGGTGGCCGGGTCCACGCACATGAACACCCCCGCCGCTGCCAGTTGCGGGAGCAGTAACAGGACCACTATCAGAACTCGCATACCCTCTCGCCTGGCGCCCTGGGCGCTCTTAACCCTACAAACTCCAGCCTAAGGCTGCCGCCTGCCTGCAATCCATGGAAAACTGGAGAAATGTACAGATAAGCTGCGCCGGACCGCCCGCGGCGGGTTGGTGCAGCCGCTTCTCAGGCGCGGGCCAGCAATAGCAGGGCCTCGTCACACCAGGCCAGGAATTGCTCGCCCTGGCGTATGCCCAGGGCGAGGGCCAGGTAGACGCCCTTGCGCCGGGTGGGCAGGGTTTCCGGGTTGGCGTAGTGGCGCCGGCGGATCTTCTCGTAGAGGTAAAGGCGCCGCATCATCTCCTCCCGTCGGGCGCTGATCTCGCCTGCCAGGTGGCCGGCGTTGCCGCTGTCCAGGTTGTAGAGCTTCACCAGCAGGTCGTCCTTGGCGGCCTGGGTCCGGGTGGTGCTGTAAACCCACTCAGCCAGGCCCTCGCGGCCCGCTTTGGTAAGCCCGTAGACAATCTTGTTGGGTTTACCCCGCTGGCTCACCTCGCGCTTGCTGAGCCAGTGCTTGTCCGAGAGTTTGCGCAGCTCCAGGTAGATCTGCTGGTGGGAGGCCTGCCAGAAAAAGCCCAGGGAGGTCTCGAAATCACGCGCCAGTTCATAGCCGGAAAGGTCATCTTCCAGCAGTGCGGTCATGATTGCGTGGGCCAGCGCCATGGTGCGTTTCCCTCCCGGGCCAGAATCCCGCCAGCATACTCCGCGAGGGGCCCCATATGCAAAACCATGCATAAAAAGCTTGGAGGGCAGATGTTTGCATAGTAGATTGCGGGGTCTGGTGGGCTCCGCCTGTTCCCTGTCAACCCAAGCACCCAGGATGAAGTAATGGCACTTCCACAGAATTTGCGCGACACCCTGTCACTCCCGCTGGTCGCCGCCCCCATGTTTATCGTATCCAACCCGGAGCTGGTCATCGCCCAGTGCAAGGCCGGCGTCGTCGGCTCCTTCCCGGCACTTAACGCCCGCCCCGCGGCGGAGCTGGAGGCCTGGTTGCAGCGCATCACCAGCGAACTGGAGGCCTACAACCGGGCCAACCCGGAGCGGCCCGCGGCGCCGTTCGCGGTCAACCAGATCGTGCACGGCTCCAATGACCGCCTGCAGCACGACCTGCAGATGTGCGTGAAGTACAAGGTGCCCATCGTCATCACCTCCCTGGGCGCCAAGGAAATCGTCAACGACACGGTGCATTCCTACGGCGGTATCACCCTGCACGACATCATCTCCGACCGATTTGCCCGCAAGGCGGTGGAAAAAGGCGCTGATGGCCTGATCGCGGTGGCGGCCGGGGCCGGCGGGCACGCCGGGACCACATCGCCGTTTGCGCTGGTCCAGGAGATACGCGAATGGTTTGACGGCCCCCTGCTGTTGTCCGGCTCGATCGCCACCGGCGACGGCATTCTGGCGGCCCAGGCCATGGGCGCGGACCTGGCCTACATGGGCTCGGCCTTTATCGCCACCACGGAAGCCAATGCCGTACAGGCCTACAAACAGGCCATTGTCGACTACTCATCGGCGGACATCGTCAACAGCAACCTGTTCACCGGCGTCCACGGCAACTACCTGCGGCCCTCAATCGTCGCCGCCGGCCTGGACCCTGACAAGCTGCCCGACGGCGATATTTCATCCATGAATTTCGGTTCCGGCGGCGACACCAGTGCCAAGGCCTGGAAAGACATCTGGGGTTGCGGCCAGGGCATCGGCGCGGTCAAGGCCGTCGTGCCGGCCGCGGAACTGGTAGCGCGCCTGCAACGCGAATACCAGGCCGCGAGAGCCAGGGTACTGGCGGCCTGAGGGCCGCCGACCGCAAGGGCTACAGGTCGGCGAACTTCACTACCCGGGCCGACACCGGGGGGTGGCGCTCAGCGCCGATCCAGCGCCAGCAAAGCGTTCCATTGTTGTGTCCCGCCGTTTCCACCCAGTTGGGCTGGGGCGGGCGCTGGTGGGCCACGACGATCCTGACACTGCCATCGGCTTCATACTGAGCGCTGTGCTTGTTGAAGTGAATGGTGTGATGGCGGTAGTCCAGCGACTCCATCCACCAGTTCTGCAGCACGAAATTCCAGGTCTGGCACTGCGGGATATCCGCCGACTCGATCAGCAGGGCCTCGTCGTCCGCCAGGACCCAGGCGCTGTGGAAATAGTAGATATTCGGGTCGCCGCCGATAGCCTGGCAGAAGGCCTGGTCCGCCGCGGCCACCTGGTTGGTCGTCGCCAGGAAGCCTTCCGCCCAGCCCTCGAACAGGCCGGTGGTGTTGCGCACGAACTGGGTGACTCCCTGCAGGGCCTTGTCGAGTTGCTGCGCTGACAGGGGTGGCGGTCGGTCCTGCTCGGCCCCGATGCGCTCGATGCGAATCTCCGCGCGCACTTCACTGCGGCGGTCCTGGAAGGTCTGGCGCACGTTGATGGCATTGGTTTCCGGCCCCATGCGCAGCCAGTTGCCCGGGTGCGGGCGCTGGCTGACGATGATTTCCAGGCGGCCGTCCGCGTCGATGTGCATGTCCCGGGAGTCCAGGAAGCCGTCGGTTTTCATGCCACCGCCGGTGCTGTAGCGGTTGATGACCGTGCCGAAACCCAGGTAGTCCACCGTGCCGCGCGTGCCGCTGATGCGGTAGTCGTGGCGGGGGTTGATCGGTGCGCTCTGGTAATAATTGTCGGGATTGTCAGCGCCCATCTTGATGGTCTCGTGCACCGGGCAGCGCAGCACCGGGAAATCCGGGCCCTCGCTCTCCAGGAAACTTTCCAGCCCCGCCCGCAGCATCCGCGTGAGGTAGCGATAACCCTCCGCCCGGTTGAAGGCATCCTGTGGCGCCTTGGGCGAGTCCACCAGTTTCCCCGCCTCCTTGAGGGCATCGCAAAAGTCCGCCCAGGCCTGGCCGTCCAGTACCCGTTGTTCCGCCGTCTTCTCAGTCATCGTGTTCCACCGTGTCAGTCCATACTCAGCTGGTAACGTTTCACATAATCGCCAAACAGCGCCTCGACCTCTGCGCGTGCCAGGCCATAATCCTCGAGCCGGTACTCGTGTGTGCCATGCTTGCCCCGGGGGTGCTCAGCCAGCCAGTGTTGCATCGCCGCCCTGGCCTCCCCTCCCAGGGGTGTTCCGCGCAGGCGGTAGATCGACTCTATACCGGGCCAGGGGTCAGCCACGAAATCATCGTGGTACAGGTCGAGGAACTGGCCCGGGAACTGCGGTTCCAACCGCGCCCGGTCGGCCTCGAAGGTGTGGGTGTAGATGTCCAGCATATCCATCCAGTCGCGGCCGATCTGCGCGCGGTCGATGTGGTCGGAGCCGCTCCTGCGCAGCACCTCGCTGAAGCTGCAACCGGAGGCCACCAGGGTCATGGGCGCCCGGTGGGTCTGCACGATGATGGCGTCGGGGTAGTACCTGAGTATTTCCGCCAGCCCCAGCTGGTGGAATGGCGCCTTCAGCACCCAGCGGCCGGGGTGCCGGGACTGCAGCAGCTGCAGCTGCCGCTTGTGCCAGGCGTAGCTGTCGCGGGCACACAGGTTGGCGTACAGCCAGTTGGCATAGCTCGGAATATGGAACAGGGCCGAGTACTCCACCGACATGAAATTGCGGTTGAGCAGCATGTAGCACTCGTCGGGCTCCTCGGCGGCCAGCAGGTGGGTGGCCATGAAGCCCGGCAAAAACGCCTCCGTCAACGCCACTCCCTCGCGCTGTTTGGCGATACGCGGGTCGCTGCTGTAGGTGGCAGTCTCCGGCGGCGGCACCGGGTTCTGGGCCTCCCACAGGCGCAGGGTGCGGTTGCCGCTGTCCTGGTTCAGCATATGGTGCAGGGCGGTGGTGCCGGTGCGCGGCAGGCCGACGATAAAGACCGGCTTGACGATCCGCTCGCTGCCTACCTCGGGGTGGCGGTTCAGGTAGTCGACGATCTGCAGGCGCGTGGTGAGGCCGGCGTTGATCGTCATCTGCGCGCGGATGCGACCGAAGTCATTCAGGCCGGCCTCGCTGTTCAGCGCCGCAACCAGGCGCTGCAGCGGCTCCCGGTAATCGTCACCGCCGAAGTCATCGAGGTCCGTCTGCGCCCGGGCCGCCTGCAGCAGTTGTTCTATCTCCAGCACTCATTGACCTGCAATTCACAAATGATCCGCAAGCCTATTACCGCTGCCGCGCGCGGGCAAGCCTTTAATGGGGCGGCGAGCGGGTGCATTATGTCGGTCCCATGTTCACACTCAGGAGAACCCCATGAAGGTCGCACTCGTCCCCGTCAATATCGGCATGCAGTCCCTTGAACAGATAGTCGGCCTCGCCCGGCTGGCCGAATCCCTGGGCTTTGAATCCGTCTGGACCTTCGAGCACGTGATGGTGCCGTTGCAGTACGAGTCCCGCTACCCCTACAGCCAGGATGGCAAGATGGGAGGAAGTGCGGATGCCGCGTTCCTCGATCCGCTGATCGCCCTGACCGCGGTAGCGGCCCACACCAAAACCCTGCGCCTGGGCACCGGCGTCAATATCCTCTCCCAGGCCAATCCCCTGTTGCTGGCCAAGCAGGCCGCCACCCTGGACCTGCTGTCCAATGGGCGTTTCATGCTGGGGGCCG
>Ga0105097_10000236_pt1 | contig 24250 bp, 26 predicted proteins | sample PPLLak12cMay2015_FD_87035 | JGI IMG/M metagenome (GOLD analysis project Ga0105097, IMG submission 87035) | Freshwater sediment microbial communities from Prairie Pothole Lake near Jamestown, North Dakota, USA - PPLs Lake P7 Core (1) Depth... | ecosystem: Environmental > Aquatic > Freshwater >...
ATGACTTGAGCAAACAAGGTCTTGCCGACATGCATGCACTTCCCCAGAGGCAGTCAAGCCCGGGAAAAAGCATGGTCTTGCAGGAACCAAGTTCAAGTCGGCACCCAACGAAATCGACCTGCAACCCGCGTCAATACTTGATCTCAGGCTCGACGCGGGTCATTTAACCGGACCGTAGTGAACGCGCACCACCAATGAAAATACTGACCGTTGTCGGCGCCCGTCCGCAGTTCATCAAGGCGGCAGCCATCTCCCGCACCATTCGCGCCACCTTCAGCGCGAAGGCCGAAGAGGTGTTGGTGCATACCGGCCAGCACTTCGACCACAACATGTCCGAAGTGTTCTTCGTACAGCTGGGCATCCCTGCTCCGAAATACGACCTCGGCATCTCGGGTGGCACGCATGGCGCCATGACTGGCCGCATGCTCTCGTCGATTGAAGAAGTGCTTCTCGCCGAACGCCCGGATTGGGTGTTGATTTACGGGGATACCAATTCCACGTTGGCAGCGGCGCTGGCTGCGGCCAAGCTGCACATCCCGGTCGCCCACATTGAGGCAGGCCTGCGGTCATTCAACAACCGGATGCCGGAGGAAATCAACCGGATCGTGGTCGACCGAATCTCGACGCTGCTGTTCTGCCCGACCGACACAGCGGTGCGCAATCTGGCCAACGAGGGTATCCGTCAAGGCGTCAGCAACGTGGGCGACGTTATGTTCGACGTCTCACTGTATTTCCGGCAGTTGGCCGCGCAGCGCAGCACCATCCACGTGGATCTCGGCCTCTCGCCGTCGCGCTACGTGCTGGCAACTTGCCACCGGGCCGAAAACACGGACGACCCCGCACGGCTGCGCGAGATCGTGGCAGGCCTGCAGGCCATCGCTCGCACGATGAAGGTCTTGCTGCCTCTGCATCCGCGGACTCGCCAAGTGCTCGCGGCCCTGGGCTTGCTGGATTCGCTGGACGGCGTCGTGGTCACGGACCCGCTGCCTTTCCTGGACATGATCTCTCTGGAGAAATCCGCGGCCGCGATCGTGACGGACTCCGGCGGCGTGCAGAAAGAGGCCTTCTTCTTCCAGGTGCCCTGCATCACCGTGCGCGATGAGACCGAATGGGTCGAAACCGTCGATCTGGGATGGAACAAGCTCGTCGGTGCCAGCCAGGCGCTCATCGTCGAGGCCTTTCACACCCGCGGCAGTGGACAGCCGGATGTCCTGCCATACGGCGACGGTACGGCCGCGGACAAGATCGTCCGCGCCATCCTGGCCCATTGACGAGGCCGGCGGCAGGCCATCGCTGTAGGAAATGCGGGTCTCATGAAGAAAAGCAGTCTGGGCTGGTTCACACTCGGTTCGCTGGCTTCGAGTTCGCTCAGCTTCATCTCGATTCCAATCATTGCCTGGGTGTTCGCCACCGCGGACATCGGCAAGGTCGCGTTGCTGATCTCGACCAGCGGCCTGGCCACCATCCTGTTCTCGCTCGGGCTGGATCAGAGCTACACGCGCGAGTTCCATGAAGCGCCAGACCAGGCCGCGCTGCTGCTTAACGCTGCCGTTCCCGGCGTAGCCTTGTTCACCTTGGTCGCTGCGCTGCTGCTGGCCGTGCAGCCGACGTGGCTGTCGTGGGTGCTGTTTGGGCAGCACTCGCTGGCGCTGAGCCTGTTCGTGATCGCCTACCTCTTCATCGTGCTGCTCTCGCGCTTCATGAGCCTGAGTCACCGCATGCGCGAGGACGGCAAGCGCTATGCGCTGAGTTTCCTGTTCGCCAAGCTCACGTTCGTCACGCTGATCTGCCTGGCCTACGCGAAGTCTTCTCCGGGCCTGTTCGAACTGCTGGCGGCACACGGGGCTTCGGTCACCGTCGGGTTGGTCTACCTGCTGGCCACCACGCGCTCGCTGTGGGCGCGGATGCGGCCTTCGCTGATCGACCGGCAACTGCTGCGCAAGCTGCTGGCTTTCGGGCTGCCGATGGCCACGTCGGGCTTGCTGTTCTGGGGCCTGGAAGGTGTCGACAAGTTCATGCTGCGCTCCTTGTCGAGTTTCTCGGAACTGGGCGTCTACAGCATCGCCTTGAGCATCTCCGCGATGGCTAACGTGGCGACATCGATGTTTACGACCATCTGGGTGCCGGTGGTCTACCGCTGGGTGGCCAACAAGGAGGACCTGTCGCGCATCGACCAGGTGACCCGGCACATGCTGGCCGGCGCGACCTTCCTGATCGGCGCGACCGGGGCCCTGAGCTGGTTGCTGGAGTACGCACTGCCCGAACAGCACCGCGTGGTGCAGCACCTGATCACCGCCTGCATGCTGTGGCCGCTGTTCTACGCGCTGTCCGAGACCACCGGCCTGGGCATCGCCATGACACGTTCGACTCGCTTCGGGCTGTTGGTGGCTGCGGTGTCGCTCGCGGTCAACGTGGCACTCAACCTGGTGCTGCTGCCGCGCCTGGGCAGCAGCGGCGCGGCCGTGTCGCTCGCTGTGGGCATCTGGGTCTTCATGGTGCTGCGCACTGAGGTCTCGCATCGGATCTGGAGGCCAGTGCCGAGGCTGGGCCTGTACACCTGGACGCTCGCGGCGCTCGCGCTGTCGTGCGCCCATGCGCTCTTCGGTCCCACCCACCGGGCGGGGATGCTCACGGGCTGGGTGGTGTTCCTCGTCCTCGCCGGCGTCGCCTTTCGCGACAGCATTGCGCAAGCCTGGGCGTTGGCGATGGTGCCGCTGCGCAGCGCGCGCAGCCAGCCGTCGTGCTGAAGGGCCGATCCATGCACGTGCTGTTCATTCCCTCCTGGTACCCGGCACAGCCCGGCGACATGGCTGGGTGCTTCTTCAGGGAGCAGGCACTGGCGCTGCAAGACCACGGCATGAAGGTCGGCGTGATCACGCCGGCCTTCCGCTCACTCACGCGCTGGCAGGCCATCGCCCAGGGCGGCTACGGCCTTGAGGCCCAGCGCGACAGCGGCATCGAGACGCTTCGATTCCACGGCGTGCGCACCTTCTCGTGGAACCACGCGCTGAACATGGCGTTCTGGGAGCGAACAGGGCTGCGCGCCTTCGACGAGTACCAGCGCAGCCATGGCCGTCCGGATGTGCTGCACGTGCATGCGATGATCTTCGGCCTGGCCTGGGCCACGGCCATCCACCGCGAGCGCGGCATCCCTTTCGTCGTGACGGAGCACAGCACCGAGTTCCAGCGCAGCGCCATCCGTCCTCCCCTGCTGGCCTACCTCACCAAGCAGGTCACGCTGGCAGCGCGGACGTTCGCCGTCTCGAGCAGCCTGGCCGAAGTGCTGCGATCACAGGTCCCGCTGCCGGCGGGACGGCGCTGGGAAGTCATGCACAACATGGTGTCGGCGCGCTTTGGCATGCCAGCGCCGCGCGCGCCGCGTGATGGTAGGTCCGGGCGCCCGCGCATGCTGCTAAGCGTGGCCGGACTGGAGTCGCACAAGGGTCACCACCATCTGCTGCGCGCGCTCCGCCTGGCGATCGATGCCGGAGCGGACTTCCACCTGCGCATTGGCGGCAGCGGTCCGCAAGAGGCCCCGCTGAAGGAGTTGACCGCTGTGCTGAACCTCGGCAGCCGGGTTGAGTTCCTCGGCCATTGCAGCCGGGATCAGGTGGCCCGCGAGATGGCCGCGGCCGACGCCTTCGTGCTGCCCAGCAGCCATGAGACCTTCGGCGTCGTCGCGGTCGAAGCCTTGCTCAGCGGCCGGCCGGTGCTCAGCACCCGTTGCGGCGGCCCGGAGGACATCGTCGTCGAGGGCGAGGACGGCTACCTGGTCGATAAGGACGATCCCGCCGCGCTATGCGCCGGGCTGCTGCGCCTGACGCGCGAGTGGGCCCGGTTCGACCCACAAAACCTGCGCCAGCGCTGCATCGTGCGCTTCTCCGAGGACGCCTTCGCCCGCCGCCACGCCAAGGTCTATTGCGCCGTCGCGTCTTGCACCCAGCCCGCGGAGGCCGCCTCGTGAAACCGAGTCGCCCACGTGCGGCCTTCGCGTTCGCCACCTTGCTGCTGCTGCACGACCCGATCATCACCTTGACCGGCAGTGCGTTGCTGAGCCATGCGCTGCTCGGCCTGGGCCTGCTGTGGTTCTGCGTGTCGCAGGGCCTGCGGGCGCTGGTCTCAAGCCGGCTGCCCTGGGTCGGCGGGCTGCCGACGTTCTTCGCGATCTGCCCGCTGGCCGGCCTGGGCGTGCTCTATTCGCTGATGGACCAGGGCAGCCTGAACGTCCGGCTTCAGTTCCTGGCCACCTTCGTGCTGATGCCGGTGCTGTGGGTGGCGTTCTCCGAGCTGTCCGCCCACCCCGGCTCCCGTCGCTCGCTCGGGCGGCTGCTGCTGGTCTACGTGGCCACCGAGCTGGCGATCATGCTGCTGCAACTCGCCTTCTTCCTGACCGGTATCGGCATCCCGCCGGGCGATCTCTACGACTGGATGGTGCCGGGCTCGCAGTTCAATGTAAACAACCTGGCGGCGATCATCGTCTTGCTGAGCATCTTCTACAACGCCACCTCTCAACAAGCGCCGCGCCACGAGCGGCTGCTGTTCAACCTGATGGCGGTGGCGATCCTGCTGATCACGTTCTCCCGCCTGGCGGTGCTGCTGTACCTGGCGGATCGCCTGCGTTCGCTGAGCCGGCGCCAGATGGGGCGCGTGCTGGCGGCCGTCGTCGTGCTGGCGTTCGGCGCTTTCGCGGTCACCAAGATCGAATACACCGGCAATGAGATGATCGATGTCAGCCTCTACAAGGCCAAGTCGCTGGCCACCATCGCCGAGGTCGGTTTCGAGGCCGACAGCTCGACGTCGAGCCGCAGCGAGTCCTACCTCAACTTCATCGACCAGCTGGGGCGGCTGGGCATCGGCTCGGCGTCCATCCTCGACTACGCCACGTTTACCGCCGGCGCCGACTTCGCCGCCGCAGTGGTCTACATCAACCCTCATTCGATGGTGGTCGAGTTCGGCTACTGGATGGGTTGGCCCGGGCTGTTGGCGCTGGGCGCGTTCATGCTGATCGGCTACGTGCGCTCGGGCCAGGGCAGCTTGGTGCAGCGGGGATTCGTCCTGCTTGCCGTCCTGCTGGCTACTTCCATTCCCTCGTCCGCCATCCCGCTGCCGCCGTTGTGGGCGGGACTGCTGCTGCTCGCGATGCTCGGGGCGTTCGGCCCATCGGCCCGCGCACGCGCACCGGTGCCCGCCCGGATGCCGGCGCCGTCCAGTTCGCTTCAGGCTCCATGAGTTTCCACGTCGTTTTCATCACGGCCGGCGAATGGCCCGCACAAAAGGGCCTGCTTGTCTCGCAGGTCCTGGAGACCGCGCGCGCGCTCCAGGCCAAGGGCCACACCGTTTCGTGGCTCGCGGCGATCCCGTTGCTGTCGCGCGTGAAGCGTTGGGTCCTGCGCGACCATGACCTGCAGTGGCTGCACGCCGAATGCCAGCAAGCCGGCATTGTCTTCGACCACCAGATCATCCCGGTGACGCTGGGTAGCCCATGGTCGATGCCGCTGCGCCGCTGGTGGCACCATTGGCTGGCCCGCCGTGCGCTGCATCGGCCGGTCAGCGGTGGTGGCGCGGCCCGCGCGACAGTGCTGCACGCCCGCAGCTACGACGCCGCCGAGATCGGCCTGCAGTTGCGTCGCCTGATGACCAGCCACGACAACGCCCGCGTGGTCACCGCGTCGTTCGACATGCGCAGCTTCCTCGGCCCCGAAAGCCCGATGGGCTATGGCGCCCTCGGCACCGCGGCCTACGGCTTCGTCAAGGCGCTCGAGTTCGAGTTGGTCCGCGATTCCGACGTCGCCTTCCTGCCAGTCAACGTCGGCCGTCGTCAGTACCTCGAGGAAACCGGCCTGGCGATCCAGTACGCCCCGATCCAGGGCTTGGAGCGCGAGCCCGGTTGGCGGGTGGATTTCGAGGCCCGGTGGGCCCAGCGCCGCATCGGTTACTCGGGTTCGGTGGGCCAATGGCACGACCCGGTCCTGTTGCGGAAGATCTTCGATCTGCTTCCCCAGTGCAGGCCGCAACTGGCGAGCAAGATGATCAATGCCTTCGCCGGCCTCGACTGTCAGCTCTACCCGCAGTCTGGCTTGGCGGCCTACTACGACGGCCTGCTCGCGCTGGTCATCCCTGGCCTGGCCCAGATCGAGGGCTACTACCGCACGCTGCAGATGCGCTGCAACCTGTTCTCGACCAAGGCGGCCGAGGCGCTGTCCAGGGGCGTGCCGTTGATCGTCTCGTCGGAACTGCAGGAGCTCGCCGACTTCGTCCGCGAGCACGAGTGCGGCATCGTTGTCGATGTCCGCCACGGCCGGCCGACGCTGCCCCCGCTGCCGGGCCTGGACTCGCGGGAGCTTTGGGAACGCCTCTCGGCCAATGCGGCACGCGTCGGCGGGCGCTTCGCCCGGCAGGCCGTGCTGGAAGTCTATGAACGCGCCTGGGAGGCGGCATTGGCGCGCCGGCAAGAAGGACAGCCGTGAAGATCGGATTCACGTTCACCAACTACAACAACTCGCGCCTGAGCATCCAGGCCGCGCAGTCGATCGCCGCGAACCACTGCGACAACGAGTACGAGATCGTGCTGGTCGACAACGCGTCGACCGAGGCGGAGCGCCGGATCCTCGCCGAGCCCGGCGCGCTGCCGCCGCGCTGCACCGTGCTGTGGAACTCGAGCAATGTCGGCTACTTCGACGGCCTGAACCTCGGCATCGATGCCCTGCATGAACGCGCGCCGCACTACGACGCGGTCGTCATCGGCAACAACGACTTGGTCTTCGAGCGCGACTTCTTCGACGGGCTGAAGTGTCGCGCGGACGTCCTCGAGCGGCAGTCGGTGGTGTCGCCGGACATCATCACGCTCGACCATGAGCACCAGAACCCGCACGTGATCAGCGGCGTCAGCCGCTTTCGCGAGTTGGTGTGGGACCTGTACTTCTCGAGTTTCCGGCTATCGCAGCTCATCGGCTGGATGGCCCTGCGGGCGCGCTCGCTGGTCGGGCGGAGAGACCATCACGCCCATACCGACGAAGGTCCCATCTACCAGGGCTACGGCGCGTGCTACATCATGACGCCTCGGTTTTTCCGGACGTATGGACGGCTGTGGTCGCCAGGCTTCGTGATGGGGGAGGAGTTCTACTTGGCGCGCCAACTCGCCGCGCGCGGCGAGTTGATGTACTACGTGCCGGATATCCCGGTACACCACCTCGACCACGCCACGGTGTCTCAGTTGCCGAGCCGTCGGTTGTGGGAGATGACACGCCAATACCATCGTATCTACCGCTTCTTCGTGAGTCCCTACCGTTTTCCGATGGATAACGGAAAAACACCTGCCGACTTCGACGACTGCCTTCAATCAAAGAACACTTAAGTCGATCCAGCCCATGTATAAGATCTGTACGCACTGCATCATGGACAGCTCGGACCCGAACATCGTGTTCGACGAGCGCGGCTGGTGCGACTACTGCAACAACTTCGAGTCCACCATCAGGCCGAACTGGGACACGGGTGACAAGGGACGGCTGGCGCTGGAGCGGATGGCCGAGGCCATCCGTGCCAGCGGCAAGGGCCGCGACTTCGACTGCATCATCGGCCTGAGCGGCGGCCTGGACAGTTCATTTGCGGCCTACGTGGCCAAGGAGAAGATGGGCCTGCGTCCGCTGCTCTTTCACGTGGATGCGGGCTGGAACACCGACCAGGCCGTGGGCAACATCGAAAAGCTCGTCGATGGACTGGGGCTCGATCTTTACACAGAGGTGGTGAATTGGCAGGACGTGAAACGGATGCAGGTCGCGTTCCTGCGTGCCGGCATTCCTGACCAGGATCTGGTGCAGGACGCCGCCTTCTTCTCCGGCCTGTACAAGTTCGCCCGCCAGTACAAGCTCAAGCACATCATCACCGGGTCGAACTTTTCCACCGAGTGCTGCCGCGAACCCGAGGAGTGGGGCGGCTACCTGGGCATCGACAAGCGGTTGTTCGGCGACATCTGGGCGCGCTGCGGCGACGGGCAACCGATCGACGGCTTCCCGCTGGTGGACATCTTGGTCTACAAGGTCCTTTACCAGAAGATCATGGGCCTGACGGTGCACCACCCGCTGAACCTGGTGCCCTATGTCAAGAAGGATGCCGAGAACGAGTTGGGGCGCCGTTTCGGGTGGCAGCGCTTCCAGCACAAGCACCACGAGTCGCGCTTCACGCGCTTCTACGAGGACTACTGGCTGCCGCGCCGCTTTGGCTTCGAGAAGCGGCGAGCCCACTTCTCCAGTCTGATCATGACCGAACAGATGACGCGTGAGGCCGCGCTGCAGCGCATCTCCAGGCCCGAGATGGACGAGCACTTCCTGAAGCAGGAGTTCGAATTCGTCGCCCACAAGCTCGACCTCACCGTGGACGAGCTGCAGCAGCTGTTCGATTTGCCGAAGAAGACCTATCGCGACTACCGTAACAAGCGATCGTTGATCCTGTTCGGGGCCAACGCGATGCGCTGGCTCGGCCTGGAGAAAAGGCACTTTCGATGATCCGCATCGTCGACTACGGCGTCGGCAACATCCAGGCCTTCCTGACGATGTTCAAGCGCCTGGGCATCGAGGCGCTGCGAGCGCGCAGCGCCGATGAATTGGCTGATGCCGAGCGCCTGATCCTGCCCGGCGTCGGCGCATTCGACCATGCGATGCAAATGCTGAACGAGTCGCACATGCGGCCGGCGCTCGAATCGGCTGTGCTTGACCGCAAGGTGCCGGTGCTCGGCGTGTGCGTGGGCATGCAGATGCTCGCCGCTGGCAGCGACGAAGGCGTGCTGCCGGGGCTGAACTGGGTGCCCGGCCGCGTGCACGCCTTCGCCGCGCACCCCCAGGCGGCACAACTGCCGATGCCACACATGGGCTGGAACGACGTGAAGCCCGTACCCGGACACCCGCTGTTCGCAGGCTTCGAGCCGCAGCCGCGCTTCTACTTCCTGCATTCTTACTACTTCGAGTGCGAGCAGCCGCAGCACGTCGCCGCCAAGGCCCACTACGGACTGGACTTCGATTGCATGGTCTCCAACGGCCACATTCACGGCGTGCAGTGCCACCCCGAGAAAAGCCACTCCTTCGGCGCGCAGTTGCTGAAGAATTTCGCGCTGGCCTGACCCATGCTCCGCCCGCGAATCATCCCCTGCCTGCTGGTGCACAAAGGCGGCCTGGTCAAGACCCGGGCCTTCAAGGATCCGAAGTACGTGGGCGACCCGATCAACGCCGTCAAGATCTTCAACGAGAAGGAGGCCGACGAGCTGACCGTGCTGGACATCGACGCCAGGGTGAACGGCGCCGAACCGAACTACGCGCTCATCGCGAAGCTGGCCGCTGAGTGCCGCATGCCGCTGTGTTACGGCGGCGGCATCACCACCGCCGAACAGGCCGCGCGCATCATCGACCTGGGTGTCGAGAAGGTCTCGATCAGCGCAGCCGCCGTCGCCAATCCAGCGCTGCTGACGCGCATTGCCGCGGCCATCGGCCGCCAGAGCGTGGTGGCCGTTCTCGACGTGCGCAAGCGCACGGGGCTCTTCGAGAAGGGCTACGAGCTGTGCACGCACAATGCAAGCAGGGTGCAGAAGGCCGACCCGATCGAATTCGCACAGGTGATCGAGCAGGCCGGTGCCGGCGAAATCGTCGTCAATTCCGTCGACCGCGATGGCCAGATGACCGGCTACGACCTGGAACTGGCCGAACGCATCCGTCGCGCAGTGCGCGTACCGCTGACCGTTCTCGGCGGCGCGGGTTCGCTGGACGACATGGCGCGCCTCATCGAACGCTGCGGCGTCGTGGGCGCCGCGGCCGGGAGCCTATTTGTCTTCAAGGGTCCGTACCGGGCCGTCCTCATCAACTATCCAACCGACGCGCAGAAGACCGCGCTGTTCCGCCAGGCTGGCATCCTGCCCGGCCCCCGCTAGACCCACCGATTGCCATGTTCGAAGACAACGTCCTTCTCATCACCGGCGGCACGGGATCGTTCGGCAACGCCGTACTGCGGCGCTTCCTCGAGTCCGACTTGCGCGAGATCCGCATCTTCAGCCGCGACGAGAAGAAGCAGGACGACATGCGCCGGCGCTACCGCGACCCCAAGCTCAAGTTCTACCTGGGCGACGTGCGCGACGCACGCAGCGTGGCCGATGCGATGCGCGGCACCGACTTCGTGTTCCACGCAGCCGCGCTCAAGCAGGTGCCCTCGTGCGAGTTCCACCCGATGCAGGCGGTGCGCACCAACGTGCTGGGCACCGAGAACGTGCTGCAGGCCGCTGTCGCCGCCGGCGTGAAGCGGGTGGTGTGCCTGTCCACCGACAAGGCGGTGTACCCGATCAACGCGATGGGCATCTCCAAGGCGATGATGGAGAAGGTGATGGTGGCGCTGTCGCGCAACCTCGAAGGCACCGGCACCGTGATCTGCGGCACGCGCTACGGCAACGTGATGGCCTCGCGCGGCTCGGTGATCCCGCTGTTCGTCGATCAGTTGCTCGCCGGCAAGCCGCTCACCGTGACCGACCCGTGGATGACCCGCTTCATGATGACGCTGGACGATGCGGTGGAGCTGGTGCTATTCGCCTTCAACCAGGGAGCCAACGGCGACATCTTCGTGCAGAAGGCACCCGCGGCCACCGTGCAAACCCTGGCGCAGGCGCTGCGCGAGTTGCTCGGCAAGCCGCAGCACGAGATCCGCGTGATCGGCACCCGGCACGGCGAGAAGCTCTACGAGACGCTGCTCAGCCGCGAGGAGATGGCCGCCGCCGCCGACCTGGGCGACTACTTCCGCGTTCCGCCGGACGGCCGGGACCTGAACTACGACAAGTTCTTCGATCAGGGTGAAGCGCGCATCAGCGGGAGCGAAGACTACAACTCGCACAACACCAGGAGACTGGATGTCGAGGGAACGAAGGCGCTCCTGCTCAAGCTCGACTTCATCCGCCGCGTCGTACGCGGCGAGCCGGCTACGGCCGAGGATTAACGGCCGCGACAGGTCGAGAGGAGTTCGCAGCGATGCGCATCTTGGTCACCGGCGCAGCCGGTTTCATTGGCAAGAACCTGCGGGTGCGGCTGGCCGAACTGGGCCACGCCGACGTCGTTCCGCTGACCCGTGACAACTCCGACGCCGAGGTGAACGACGCGCTTGCCGGCGCGGACTTCGTGTTCCACCTCGCCGGGGTCAACCGCCCGCAGGATCCGGCGGAGTTCGAGCAGGTGAACGCGGGCCTCACTGGGCGACTGGCGGCGCAGCTGACCGCGACGGGCCGCCCGGTGCCGGTGGTGTTCGCGTCGTCGACCCAGGCTGCGCTCGACAACCCCTATGGCCGCAGCAAGCGCGCGGCCGAACAGGCACTGGAACGCTACGCGCAGGCATCGGGCGCCCCGGTGTCAATCTACCGGCTGACCAACGTCTTCGGCAAGTGGGCGAGGCCGTTCTACAACTCGGCTGTCGCCACGTTCTGCCATCAGGTGGCGCAAGGCGTGCAGCCCAGCATCCACGACCCGTCCTCGCCACTGGCGCTGGTCTACGTCGACGACGTGGTCGAGGCGTTCGCGAGCCGCCTGGTCGCCAAGGCTGGAGGCTCGTGCGAGGCTGGCCCCGTGTATCGCACCACGGTGGGAGACCTGGCCCAGTTGCTCCAGGACTTCGCTGCGAGCCGGCGCAGCCTGCTCACCCCGCGCGTGGGCACCGGGCTCACGCGGGCCCTGTACTCGACCTACCTCAGCTACCTGAGCCCCGGGCAGTTCGTCTACGAGGTGCCTCGCCACGCGGATCCACGCGGCGAGTTCGTCGAGATGCTGAAGACGCCCGACTGCGGCCAGTTCAGCTACTTCACCGCCCACCCGGGCGTCACGCGCGGCGAACACTACCACCACAGCAAGACCGAGAAGTTCCTGGTCATCCAGGGCACGGCGCGCTTCGGCTTCCGTCACATCGACAACGGCGAGGCGCACGAGCTCGTCACCCATGGCGGGGAGGGCCGGATCGTCGAAACCATCCCCGGCTGGACGCACGACATCACGAACGTAGGCGACGACCTGCTGATCGTGATGCTGTGGGCCAACGAAATCTTCGATCGCGCACGTCCCGACACGGTGGCGATGAAGGTGCGGCCATGAAGAAACTCAAGGTCGTCACCGTCGTCGGCACGCGGCCGGAGATCATCCGGCTGTCGCGCGTCCTGGCGCGGCTCGACGAGCACTGCGAGCACGTGCTCGTGCACACCGGGCAGAACTACGACTACGAGCTGAACCAGGTGTTCTTCGAGGATCTCGACGTGCGCAAGCCCGACCACTTCCTCGACAGTGCGGGCGGCAGTGCGGCGCAGACGATCGGCAACGTGATCATCGCGGTCGACCGCGTGCTCGAGGTCGAGCGCCCGGAGGCGTTGCTCGTCCTCGGCGACACGAACAGCTGCCTTGCGGTGATCCCGGCCAAGCGCCGCAAGATCCCGATCTTCCACATGGAGGCTGGCAACCGCTGCTTCGACCAGCGTGTGCCGGAGGAGACGAACCGGCGCATCGTCGACCACACCGCCGACGTGAATCTCACCTACAGCGACATCGCGCGCGAGTACCTGCTGCGCGAGGGTCTGTCGCCCGACCTCGTCATCAAGACCGGCAGCCCGATGGCCGAGGTCCTCGCGCACTATCGTCCGCGCATCGACGCCTCCGACGTGCTGTCGCGGCTCGGCCTCGAGCGCGAGCGCTACTTCGTGGTGAGCGCGCACCGGGAAGAGAACGTCGAGCCGCCCCGCAGCTTCGAGCGGCTCATCGCCGTTATTGACACGCTCGCCGCGACCTACTCGCTGCCGGTGATCGTCTCGACCCACCCGCGCACGCGCAAGCGCGTCGAGGCGACCGGGACGACCTTTCATCCCGGCGTGCAGCTGCTGCGGCCGCTCGGGTTCCACGACTACGTGCACCTGCAGATGCACGCGCGCGCGGTGCTCTCCGACAGTGGCACGATCTCCGAAGAGTCGTCGATCCTCAACTTTCCGGCGCTCAATCTGCGCGAGGCGCACGAACGCCCGGAAGGCATGGAAGAAGCGGCGGTGATGCTCACCGGCTTGAACCCGCAGCGCGTGCTGCAGGCGCTGGCCGTGCTCGAGGGCCAGCCTCGTGGCGCCGTGCGCGGGCTGCGCCCGGTGGCCGACTACAGCATGCCCAACGTGTCGGACAAGGTCGTGCGCCTGATCCACAGCTACACCGACTACGTGCGGCGCGTCGTCTGGCGCGAGTACGGCTGAAGCCCGCCGCAGGTACATGCGCATCCTGGTCGTCAGCCAGTACTTCTGGCCCGAGTCGTTCCGTGTGAACGAGCTGGTCGAGCAGCTCGTCGCCCGCGGCCACGACCTCACCGTGCTCACTGGGCGTCCCAACTACCCCGACGGCGAGGTCTTCGCGGACTTCCGCGCCGATCCGGCGCGCTTCGGCCGCTACGGCGGCGCGCGCGTGCTGCGGGTGCCGCTCAAGCCACGCGGACGCAGCAGTTTGCGGCTCGTGTGGAACTACTGGAGCTTCGTGTTCTGGGGCTGCCTGCTCGGGCCGTGGCTGCTGCGCGGTCAGCGCTTCGACGCGATCTTCTGCTTCGAGACCTCGCCCATCACGTCGGCGTTCCCCGCGCTGCTGCTGCGCCGGATCAAGCGCGCGCCGATCGCGCTGTGGGTACTCGATCTCTGGCCCGACACACTCTCGGCAGTCGGCGTCGTCCGTGCACCATGGATGCTGTCCGCGGTCGGACAGATGGTCGCGTTCATCTACCGGCGTTGCGACCTGATCCTTGCCCAGTCGCGTGCTTTCTTCGCCCCAATCGAGCGCTGGTCGGGCGATCCGGGCAAGACCCGCTACTTCCCGCAGTGGGTCGAGTCGGTCTTCGAGGATCCGAGCGGTCTGGCGGCACCGCCCCCGGAACTCGCTCCGTACGCGGGCAGCTTCAAGGTCATGTTCGCGGGCAACATCGGCGAGGCACAGGACTTCCCTGCGGTCCTTGCCGCCGCCGCGCACCTGCGGCATCGGACCGACATCTGCTGGCTGATCGTCGGCGATGGCCGCGCTGCGCCGGCGGTGCGCGCCGAGATCGAGCGGCTCGATCTTGGCGGACGCGTGCACTTGCTCGGTCGGCATCCGCTGGAGCGTATGCCCGCGTTCTTCGCAGAAGCGGACGCACTGCTGGTATCCCTCAAGCGAGAACCGATCTTCGCGATGACCGTCCCGGGCAAGGTGCAGAGCTATCTCGCCGCCGGGCGTCCGATCGTGGCGATGCTCGATGGCGAAGGCGCGCGCATCGTCGAGGAATCCGGCGCCGGCTACGCAGCACCGGCCGGCGATGCCGCGGCGCTGGCGCGCGCCGTGGGCCGGCTGATGGACCAGCCGGCGCCTGCTCGGCAGGCGATGGGCCAAGCCGGGCGCGCCTATGCCATGCGCGAGTTCGACCGCGCCGCACTGGTGTCGGCGCTGGAACGCTGGTTGGCGGAAGTGGCTGGGTCGTCGGAACCGGCCACCTGATCCGGCGGCTGGCGGTATTGCGCCACGCAGCACTGCGGCGGCAGACGCACCGGTGGCTCGCGCTGGCCTTGACTGCGATGCCCACGATGCGCTCACCCGGCGTTTCGAGCACCAGGTCGACCTCTTGCCCCGCTGCCGTGCGAATGTGCCAGGCCGTAGCCGCGGTGTCGGCCCAGCGCAGGTGGCGCCGCAGTTCCTGCACGACGAAGGTTTCGAGCAGCGGGTCCGGCTGCGGCGACAGGGCCAGCGCAGCTTCATCGGTCTGGCCGCGCAGGTGCGCGCTGAGCCCGGCGTCGATCAAGTGCACTTTCGGGGCCTTGACCAGCCGCTTGCCAAGATTGGCCGACCACGCCGGCAGCGGCTGCACGATGAACAGCGCTTCGAGCAGCGCCAGATAGCGGCGCAGCGTCAAGTGCGCGATGCCGGTGGCGCGCGACACTTCGGCCATGTTCAGCAACGAGCTGACGCGCGCCGCCAGCAGCGACAGCAGGCGCGGCATGTAGTGCAGGCCCTCGATGTTGGCGTAGTCGCGCACGTCGCGCTGCAGCAGGCTCGCCAGATAGGCGCAGAACCATGCATCCCGGCGCTGGCGATCTGCACGACCCAGGCCCTCGGGGAATCCGCTCGACATCACGCGGCGCACAAGATCGGCCCGGTCGGTCGGCACGCTGCGCCCAGGGCGTGTGGCCGAACAAGGCATCGATCAAGTTGTGCGGCGAACCCTCGATCTCGCACTGGGCCAAGGGCTCCGGCGTCAGCACCTCCATGCGCCCGGCCAGCGACTCGGCCGTCTTGGGCAGCATGAACGCGTTGGCCGAGCCGGTGAGCAGGAAGCGGCCCGGCACGGGGTGGCGGTCGACCTCGCGCTTGAGCGCGGGGAACAGCCCGGACGCAGACTGCACCTCGTCGATCACGGTGAAGCCGGCGGCACCGTTCACCAGGGCCGAAGGGTCGGTTCGGGCCAGTTCGGCGATCACCGGGTCGTCCAGCGTCAGGTACCGTCCACCCCGCTGGGACACGATCGAGGTGACAACGAATAGTCGATCAGCTACGCCTTCTCAAGGCGATCCTTCCACCGCCCGTAGCCAGCGCCGATTTCCCCAGCAGCGCCGATCGCCTCCTTCAGAAAAGCAAAGCGCAGCTCTGGCTGATCGGGACAACTGGTGCGCGAGGCGGTTGCACAGGTTGCGCCAGCACAGCCAGTCGTCCACCACCAGTCATCCCAGCTTCTCCAGATGTTTCAGTCGGTCGCACATGGGCCAGACTTCGAAGGATTCGGCCAACTGCTGCAGCGTCGCGGGGACCAGCCGCTCACCAAGCGCTTCCTGCAGCTCTGTGAAGCGGAACAGGATCTGGTCGTCCAGCCGCAATCGCAGGCGATCGCGCTCCAGCTGCACCATGTCGAGCGCGGGCCGGGCGCCCAGTCGTCCAGCGGAGCTGACAGCGCGGCGGCATGACGGTCGCGCTGCCCACAGCGCGATGGCCAGCCTGTCATCAGGGTTCATGCGCGCGACAGCTCGATCCCTTGTTGCCGCACGGCCGTGACCACGGCGCACCTGTCCCACCGCCCCCGGCGCGCCTGGCACATGTCGGGCGCCATTTGCAGCACGTGCACGTTGGTGGCGGCCATGTCGCCGGCCTGGGGGCAGCCGAGGTGATTCCCGTGCAAGCCTAGAATCCATTCATGAACCCGATCGTAGCGTCCAAGCGTGTGCAGGTCGCCGAACTGTGCCGCCGCAGCCGGGTCAGGCGCCTGGAATTGTTCGGCTCTGCAGCGCGAGATGATTTCGACGAGGCGCACAGCGACATTGACTTCCTGGTCGAGCTGGACAACGACCCGCAGGTCAGCCCGCTGGACGCCTATTTCGGGCTGAAGGATGCCCTGGAAACCATGTTCGGCCGGCCGGTCGATCTGGTTTCGGTAGGCTCCGTCGTCAACCCTTACGTGATGGCCGCCATTGAGCGAGATCGCCAACTGGTCTACGCCGCATGAAACGCGACCCGGCATCGTTCCTTTGGGACATGCAGCAGGCCTGCGCCGCCATCCGCGGCTTTGTCGAAGGGGTCGCGCCAGAACGGTATGCCGCCGACCTCCTGCTGCGGTCGGCGGTTTAACGGCAGTTGCAGAACATCGGCGAAGCCTTGAGCCAGTTGTCAAGGCTGGACCCCGTGCTTGGCGCGCGGGTGCCGCGCCAGCGCCAACTGATCGGCTTCCGAAATGTGCTGGTGCATGGCTATGCCGGGTTGAACAGCGCCGAAGTCTGGCGAGTGCTGCACGAGAACCTGCCCGAGCTGCACCAGGCCGTGACCGGGCTTCTGGAAGAAATCGGCCGCAGTGATTTCGAGTGACCGGTCGAGCGCTGGCTGCCGGACCATTGACCCGCTTGACCAGGTCAAATGGCAAGACATCGCCGCCAGCCGCTGCAGCGCGACGGCATCGGCGAACGCTTGCACCACCCGCTGCCCCGCTGCCACACCCGGGCGTCGTCGCAGTGCCGCATCAAGGTGGCATCGCTGACCGGCACGTTGAGCGGCAACCGGCACCACGCCGCATCCTCGCGCCCGATCCCCGCCTGCCACACCAGCGCCCTCAACCGCGACACATCCATCAGCTTGCGCGGAATGCCAACAGGCTTGCTGGCATCGAAGCCCAGGCGGCCCTGGAACCCCGTCACGCGCGCGATCGCCTCGGCCAGCTCGCGGATGTTGCAGTCCACCCCGCGCCCACGTTGATCCGTGACAGCATCGGCTGCGTGTGCGCACGGTAGGTCTCGGGCGGCAGTTGCAGCAAGCCGCATGCGGTGCCGACTCCCGGCTTCACCCGGGGGATTACGCCACAAGCCTCGCCAGCCAATCGGCCGCCCGCTCGATCGCCACGCCGCCCCGGACTTCGGGCTGGCGCAGGTCTCGCAGCAGTTGCACGGCTTCGGCTTCGGGAAACTGGGCGGCAAAGCGCAGCAGTGCACGATGCGACCTTGCGTCGGCCAGCTTGCATTCGATCAATCGGGTGAGTGCTTGCCCTTCGCTGAGGCAGAAGTCGACCTCCGCACCGTCTTTCGTGCGCACATAGTGCAAGGCCGCGTCGACGCCCAGCGTGTCCTGTTGCCAGTGGACCTGCATCAGCAGCATCGCGGCCACGGCGTTCTCGAAGCTCAGGCCCTCGTCGCCCATGACCAGACCGGTGTCGAAGAAATGCACCTTGGGCGCCTGCAGCAGCGCGCGCGATGTTGTGGTGCCAGGGCTGCACGGTGAACACGATGTACAGCGCCTGCAGGACGTCCAGACAGCGGCTTAAGGTGTTTGGCGACACGGCCAGATCGCCCGCCATCGACACCAGCGCCAGGGGTGAACCGACCCGTTCGCGCAGCAGTTCGAAGAACACGCGCATGGTGTTCACCTCGTGCAGCCGCGAGAACTCGACGACGTCTTCGCGGATCAGGTCGACGGCGTATTGGCGGCGCCAGCGCTGGGTCGCGTCATCGCCATCGGCGAGCTGCGGCTCCGGGAAGCCTCCGCGCTGCAGCAGCCGGTCCAGCGCGGCATCGGGCGCCTCCTGCTGCTGTTCACACCACTCGCGCACGGAAACCGGATGCAGGCGCAGCGCCAGATTCCGGCCGACTAGCGACTCGCCAACCTGGCGAAAGGTTTCCATGCGCGCGCTGCGCGTCACCAGCACAGCCTGTCCATCCGCGCGGGCATCGATCACGCCCTTGAGCCAGGCCTTCCAGCCACGCATCTTGTGGATTTCGTCGAAGACCAGCAGGCGGGCACGCGGATTCCATGACCGGCGCAGGAGCACCGTTCGGTCTCCTGGAATGTCCCAGTTCAAGTACTGGGCGTCGGCGAAGCGCGGCATCAGCGCGCGCCAGCGTCGATTTTCCTACCTGCTACGCGCCGGTCAGAACGACCGTCTTGCGTTGCAGGTCGGCCAGAAACTGCGGTTCAATGGAGCGCTGCATGCGACCATCTTGCCAACCTATGAACAATAGTCGCGACAAATTGTTGATCCGTGGATATATGGTCGCTGCTGAAAAGTAGCCTATCCACATCGCCGGCCTTGCAAACGCAGCTGGTTTCCGGCTCATCCATGCGCCTGTGGGCCCAACAGCCGCTCCAGCACCTCGGCGATGCGCTCCCCAGTTCGCCCATCCCACTTCTCGGGAATCGCCCCCTTCTTCCACTGCCCGGCGAACAGCCGATCCAGCGCCGGCTTCAGCGCGCCCGGGTCCGTGCCGATCAGCTCGTTGGTGCCGATGGTCACGGTCTCGGGGCGCTCGGTGGTGTCACGCAAGGTTACGCAAGGCACACCCATCACCGTGGTTTCCTCAGTCACGCCGCCGGAGTCGGTGATCACGCCGCGCGCATGCCGCACCAGGTAGTTGAACTCCAGGTAGGGCTGCGGGTCGACCAGCCGCAGGCACGCCGGCTTGTCCGGCAGCGCGGCCAGCGTCTTGGCAGTGCGCGGGTGCACCGGGAACACCACCGGCAGATCGCGCACCGCCTCGCCCACGGCGCGCAGCAGTTTCGCAAAGCCCTGGCTGTCGTCCACGTTCGCCGGCCGGTGCAGCGTCATCACGAAGTACTGGTCCTTCTGCAGCCCGGCCTCGGCCCAGAATGCCGGCGCGCGAAACTGTGCCTGGTTGGCCAGCAGCGTGTCGATCATCGTGTTGCCGACGAAGAAGATGCGCTCGTCGCTCACACCCGCCTTGCGCAGGTTGTCGTTGGCCACTTCGCTGGTGGTGAAGAACCAGTTGGTGATCGCGTCGGTGACGAGACGGTTGATTTCCTCCGGCATGCCCCAGTCGCCCGAACGGATGCCGCCCTCCACATGGGCGACAGGCACGCGCAGCTTCTGCGCGGCAATGGCACAGGCCATTGTCGAGGTGACATCGCCGACCACCAAGCACAGGTCGCTGCGCGACTTCAGCAGCAGTTGTTCGTAGCGCACCATGATCGATGCCGTCTGCTCGGCCTGCGTGCCGGAGCCGACTTCGAGGTTGACGTCCGGGTCGGGAATGCCCAGTTGGCGGAAGAAGTCGCCGGACATGCGCTCGTCGTAGTGCTGGCCGGTGTGCACCAGGCGCACGCGCAGCTTGCTGCCGGTCTGCTGACGCGCTTCCACAGCGCGCAGGATCGGAGCGATCTTCATGAAGTTGGGGCGTGCGCCGGCGATGACGTCGATCAGCGGGCCTGTGGCGCTCATGCTGCACTTTCCTCGTCTTGGCTGCGGTTTCGAACGGTCGCGGCATTTTGAGCCCGGCCGCTGGCGCTCGAGCGCCAAGAATGCTCGAATGGCCGTTCTACGTGGCGGGAGGCCGGTGATAGGCGGGTACGCTACGCCGCAGCGCGGCACGCACGGCGTCGTCGTCGGGTGCAGATGTGGGGGCGGCCGCCAGTTCGAGCAGCTCGTCAAGGCGCCGCGTCGACGTGTCGAGCCCCGCGATGCGCAAGCGCGCCACCGCGGTGGGAATCGTCGCATCCGCATCGGCCAGCAGCTCTTCGTACAGCTTTTCCCCAGGCCGCAAGCCGGTGAACTCGATCGCAATATCCTCCGGCGCATGCCCCGCCATGCGGATCAGGTCCCTCGCCAGGTCGACGATCTTCACCGGCTCGCCCATGTCCAGCACCAGCACCTGGCCGCTTTCGCCAATGGCCGCAGCCTGCAGCACCAGCCGCGCCGCCTCGGGTATGGTCATGAAGTAGCGAATGATCTCCGGGTGCGTCACGGTCACTGGGCCGCCGCGTTCGATCTGCTCCTTGAACTTTGGTATCACGCTGCCGCTGGAACCCAGCACGTTGCCGAAGCGCACGGCAATGAAGCGCGTGCCGGGGTGCTCGGCAGCCATCTGCGACACCACCATCTCGGCCGCGCGTTTGGTGGCGCCCATCACGTTGGTCGGGTTCACCGCCTTGTCGGTGCTAATGAGCACGAAGCGCTCGGCGCCTGTTTCGGCCGCCGCCAGCGCCACGTGGTAGGTGCCCAGCGTATTGTTGCGCAGCGCCGCCCAGGCATTGCCTTCCTCTTCCATCAACGGCACATGCTTGAAGGCCGCGGCGTGGAACACCACTTGTGGCTTCCAGCGCGCAAAGGTGTGCCGCAGGTGGCCCAGGTCCTTGACGTCGCCGATCAGCCGCACCAGCGGCAGTGTCGGGAAGGCGTCCCCCAAGTCCTGCTCGATGCTGTACAGGTTGAACTCGCTCAGCTCATACAGCACCAGCAGTGCCGGCTCGAAGCGCGCCACCTGGCGGCACAGCTCGCTGCCGATGCTGCCGCCGGCGCCGGTGATCAACACCGTCTTGCCGCGCAGCGTGGCGCCGATGCCGGCTTCGTCCAACTGCACCGGTTCGCGGCCGAGCAGGTCTTCGGGCTCGATGTCGCGCACGCGCTGGTTGCGGCGCTGCGGGTCGGCCAGTTCGGCGGCGCTGGGCACGGTCAGCACCGGCAGGCCGGTGGCCGCGGCCAGCTCCAGCGCGCGCCGCCGCTGCTCCGGCGTGGCCGACGGCATGGCGATCACCAGGTGCGTGGCCGCGCCACGCACCTGCGCGTCACGCACCGCCTGCAGCGGGCCCAGCACCTGCACGCCGGCAATGCGCGAGTGCTGCTTGGCTGGGTCGTCGTCCAGCAGGCCCAGCACGGTCCACCCCTGCTGGTGGATGCCGGCCAGCAGCCACTTGGCGGCGTCGCCCGCACCCAGCACCAGCGCGCGGCGGATCTCGGCGCTGCCGCCGGTGATGCGCGAGCGCGCATGTTCGTAGAGCATGCGGTAGGCGATGCGCACCACGCACACGCCCATCAGCGTGACGACAGGGTGCAGCGCCAGCACCGCGCGCGGCACCTTGCTCAGCCCCAGCGCCATGATCACCGCCGCGCTGGCGACGCCGGCCAGTGCGCAGGCGACGGTCAGGCGCTTGACCTCGCCGAAGCCGGAAAAGCGCCACATGCTCTGCGGCACGCGCAGCAGTGCAAAGGCCGTCAGATAGGCCGCCACCACGCCCAGCAACACCCAATGATCATAAGCCGCCCGCGCTGAGATCCAGCGCTCGAAGCCCAGCCGGAACAGGTAGGTGATGTTCCAGCAGGCGGCGATCACCAGCGCGTCGGCCACCAGCGACAGCGGCTCGCGGTGCGGGCGCAATCGCGCCAGGAACAGGTCGAGCCGGTGCCAGGCGCTGAGCTTCGGCGACGATGGGTCGGCCATGGCTTCAGCGCAGGATCAACAGCCGCAGCGTGCGCAGCAGCACGACCACATCCGAGCGCAGGTTGGCCCGCGCCGCGTAGTCGGCGGCGCATTGCAGCTTGCGCGGCAGTATGACCTCGATGTACTCGCGCTCGGGGTCGGCGGCGCGGGCCAGCAGTTCACTCTCGTCCAGGTACAGCAGCGACGACGGGTCGGTGATGCCGGGGCGCACTGACAGCGCGCGCTCGCGCAGCGCGGCCGGATAGTGCGCCACGTACATAGGCACTTCGGGCCGCGGGCCGACCAGGCTCATGGGGCCGGCCAGAACGTCGATGAACTGCGGCAGCTCGTCCAGCCGCGTGCGCCGCAGCCAATGCCCGACCCGGGTGATGCGCGCGTCGGCGCCCACCGTCAGCGCCGGCCCGCGTTGCGGCGCGTCGGCCACCATGGTGCGGAACTTGTGGATGAGAAACGGTACGCCGTGGCGCCCCACCCGCTGCTGACGGAAGAACACCGGCCCGCGCGAATCGAGCTTGATGGCCGCGGCGATGGCCAGCATCAGTGGCGACAGCAGCAGCAGTGCCAGGCTCGCGCCCAGCAGGTCGAACAAGCGCTTGGGCATCTCACTTCAGGATGACGCGCACCGCAGCGACCACGCGCTGCACGTCGGCATCGCTCATGCGCGTGTACAGCGGCAGGCTGAGCATGCGTTCATAGGCCTTCTGCGACTGCGGAAACTGGCTGGGCTTCAGCGCATAGCGCTCGCGCCAGTAGGGGTGAAGGTGCAGCGGGATGTAGTGCACGCTGCAGCCGATGCCGGCGTCGAACAGGCGCTCGATGAAGCGGTCCCGCTCGATGCTGGCGCCATCGGCCAGGCGCAGCACGTACAGGTGCCAGGCATGCATGTCGCCGCTGCGGGGCTGCGGCGGCCGCAGCAGCGGCAGGTCGGCAAAGGCGGCGTCGTACAACGCCGCAATGCGCGCGCGTGTGTGCTGGAAGGCCCGCGCCTTCTTCAGCTGCTGCAGGCCCAATGCCGCAGCAATATCGGTCAGGTTGTACTTGAAGCCCGGTGCCACCACCTCGTAGTACCAGCTCGGCGCCTTAGCGGTGTAGCGGTCGAAGGCGTCACGGTTCATGCCGTGCAGGCGCATCACCCGGGCGCGCCGGGCAAGCGCGGCGTCGCGCGTCACCAGCATGCCGCCCTCGCCGGTCGTGATGGTCTTGTTGGCATAGAAGCTGAACACCGTGGCGTCGCTGTCCAGCGTGCCCACCAGGCGGCCAGCGCAGGTCGTGGGCAGCGCATGCGCCGCGTCTTCCACCACCTTCAGCCCGTGGCGGCGCGCGATGTCCAGGATCGCAGGCATGTCGGCGGCCAGGCCGGCATAGTGCACCGGGACGATCGCCCGGCTGCGCGGCGTGATCGCTGCCTCGACCGCGGCCGGGTCGATGTTGAGCGTGGCTGCGTCAATGTCCACCAGCCGCACGTCCGCACCCAAGTAGCGCACCACCTCGGCGGTGGCGGTGAAGGTATGGGTGGTGGTGATGACCTCGTCTCCCGGGCCGATGCCCAGGGCCTCCAGCGCCAGATGCAGCCCCGCGGTGGCCGAGTTGACGGCAATCGCATGCAGGCCCGGCTCGCCCAGGAAGGCACTGAAATCGGCTTCGAAACGCTGCGCCTTGGGCCCGGTGGTGACCCAGCCGGACTTCAGCGTGTCCACCACCTCGGCGATCTCCTCGTCGCCGATGTCGGGCAGGGCAAAGGGCAGGAAGGTACGTGCTTCCGTCATGGCGCCAGGCGTGTCGCTACCGCTTTCCGCCCTCATCGAGCGCATCGAGCAGCGGATGCGCGGGTCGCTTGAAGGGGTCGACCACCGTCGTGCCGCGCCAGGTGAATCCGTCTTGCAGATCCTCGCTGAGCAGCACGCGGCAACGCTGCTCGGCAGCCGCCGACAGGATCAGGCTGTCCCAGATCGACAGCCCGTGCACTCGGGACAGGTCGAGAGCTGACTGCAGCGCCGACCAGGTCGCATCGCGCACGGTGAAGGTGTCGCTCCACTGCAGCACGGCCTCTTGCGCCTGAGCCGAAGGCCGGCGCAACTTGCCGACCAGCACCCGGTACAGCTCGCCCAGCACCTGCACTGGCAGGATCACGGCACTCTCCGGCAGCCGGGCCATCAGGGCTGTGGCCGTTGCGCGGCGCACCTCGTCACCGGCACCTTCGGCGTAGGCCAGCACATTGGTGTCGATGGCGACGAGCATGGATGTCAGTCGTAGAGCTCGTCGCGGGTCCACCGGCGCGACCCGGTTGGGCTCACCGAAGCCAGGCGATCGAGCAGGCGGCGCTTCGCCGCACCCGGACGTGCTGCCTTGCCTTGGCGGCGCACCGGCTCGATCGTCGCCACCGGTACGCCGCGCGACGTGACCGTGATGCGCTCGCCTTGCGCGACGCTGCGCAACACGGCAGAGAACTGGCGGTTGGCTTCGGACGCGGTGACAGTCTTCATGGCCATCGTCCGATGTAGTGAAGTAGTGAAGTAGTGAAGTAGTGATTCTAGGTGACCGGCCCCGGTCACGGCTTGTCGA